>JACCDI011304725.1_pt1 | contig 14602 bp, 16 predicted proteins | sample 7442791 | NCBI WGS metagenome assembly JACCDI01 (sample SAMN15323434, study PRJNA562643) | freshwater metagenome | isolation source: river surface water | place: USA:Blue River Watershed | collected 2017-08-15 | reverse complement strand
GATGATTGATTGCTAATTGTTAAAGAGCGTGCTTCGACTTCGAAGCGGGACGTGCATCATACACTTCCCAGATTTTAAGTCAAGCAGAGAAATTTATTATTTAAACAAACTTATCTGCTCAACCTACCTTACTACCTAACAACTACTTTCGAGTCATTCGACCCTCTGTCGTTGCGAGGCGGCCATTTTAGTCAGTTTTTATCTCGTGTCAAGCGTCTTTTTATCGACTATTTTCACTTTCTTCAAACTCACCCGGCGTTTCGCTTTCGCTTCACCCCGTCGGCATGGCGCGCATTATAGGGAGTTTTTAAAGACGTGCAAGCGTATTTATGGGAAAACTTGCGATTTTAAGTGCGACAGCCGCTTTTTTCTACGAAAGGTGTTTTTTTCCAACAAATACAGCATACTTTACGCTCAACAGAGGAAATTCCTATGACCATACGTACATATAAAGGTATTCAACCCAGTTTAGATGCATCAGTTTATGTCGACGAATCAGCAGTTTTGGTTGGCGATATCCATTTAGCCATGGATGTCAGTGTTTGGCCTTTAGTGGCTGCTCGTGGTGATGTTAATTTTATTCGTATCGGTGCTCGGACCAATATTCAAGATGGAAGCGTTTTGCATGTCTCACGCCCAAGCAGTAAAAACCCGCAAGGGTCACCGCTGATCATCGGTGAAGATGTAACCGTCGGCCATAAGGTTATGTTGCATGGCTGTCAGTTGGGCAACCGCATACTCGTTGGCATGGGCGCTATCATTATGGATGATGCTATTGTTGAAGATGATGTAATTATTGGAGCAGGCAGTTTAGTTCCGCCAGGTAAAACCCTGCAATCAGGCTATTTATATGTCGGTAGCCCTGTAAAACAAGCAAGACCACTTAATGAAGCTGAACGTAACTTTCTCAGCGCCTCCGCACAGAATTACGTAATTTTAAAAAACGAATATTTAGCTGAATGATAAATCGATTAGGCAGCGCCATCTAAATGGATGCTGCCATCTTCGGCAAACCGTGCGCGTGCCACTGCAGCTTCAATCTCATCTTCCCAGTAAAAACTATCTTCCTGCACTTGCTGAAACCAAACCGCTAATTCCCAACCGCTTGGCTTTTTAATGAATACGTTACGTCGAAGCCCTTGATGTAAAACACTGCCCTTAACGGAATCAGTCAAGTCATCGGCCTGAAAGTCTTGATTAAAAATGCATTGCTGATTCATGTCCGCAGCATCTCTTTTAGTTGTTGAAGTACTGGAGTCACCTCGGGCCTGACCCCTCGCCATATATGAAAACTTTCCGCAGCCTGACTGACCAACATCCCGAGACCATCAGCGGTATTTTTCACGCCAACTTGCCGTGCCCATACCAAGAAGGCGGTCGGTTGCGAGCCGTATAACATATCATAGGCTAATTCACAGTGAGCAACATGCCGCTCGTCTATCTCGGGTCGACTGCTCTGTAAACCCGCCGATGTGGCATTGATCACTAGACTCCACGGTAAGTCCGGGATGTCAGCAAAACCTGAAGCACTGACTTGCTCATTAAAAGCTTCGGCTACTAAAAACGCTTTGTCGGGTGTTCGGTTAGCCACATGAATTTCTGCAACTCCAGCCCCCAGCAAAGGTCCAATTACGCCACGACTCGCACCGCCAGCGCCGAGGATCAGTACTTTCGCAGCATAAAGCTGTGCACCTAACCGAATCAAATCGGCAACGAGCCCTGCACCATCTGTGTTGTCACCCATTAAGCGACCGTCTTCTATATATAGTGTATTGACTGCCTGTGCTTGCAGCGCCCGAGCGGTGCATTGCTCCACCAGCTGAAATGCTTGTTCTTTAAAAGGCACTGTAACGTTCGCACCTTTGCCGCCTGCAGCAACAAATTCACGCCAAGCGTCGGCAAAGCCGTCGACCGGTGCTAGAATGGCTTCATAACTGAGTTCTTGTTGAGTTTGCTCAGCAAAACTTCGATGAATGATTGGCGATTTCGAATGCCCAATCGGATTGCCAAATACTGCGTAACGGTCCACATAACCACCATGTTCAAGTTGCTAAAAAAGATGTTCAACCAAAAACCTGACGATACCAAGCGTCACCCCAATCCGCAACTCACCCCATACGAATTGATTGGCGGTGAAGTTGCTACTCGCAAACTGGCGGATCGCTTTTATGACATTATGGCCACCGCCCCCGAAGCTGCAGAGTTGTATGCCATCCATCCGTTGCCACTCGATACCATCCGCCAAAAATTCTTTGAGTTTTTATCGGGCTGGTTAGGTGGCCCGAGCTTATTTGAACAGAAATATGGGCATCCAAGGCTGCGAGCACGGCACATGCCTTTTCCTGTCACGCCACAGTTGAAAGATCAGTGGATGTTTTGCATGAATGCGGCGCTGAATGAAGTGGTCGCAGATCCATTATTGCGCGGCGGGTTAAGTGAAGCCTTAACCCAGCTGGCAAACCATATGATTAACCGGGATTAACTGAGGATTGCCCCAGCCAGTCTTGCGGTTTTAAGTAACGTTCATATAACAGCGCTTCTGCAGAACATGGTTCGGGTTGATAACCATATTCCCAGCGCACCAAGGGCGGCATCGACATCAAAATAGACTCGGTACGCCCACCACTTTGCAAACCAAACAAAGTGCCTCGATCAAAAACTAAGTTGAACTCGACATAGCGGCCCCGACGATACAACTGGAATTGGCGCTGCGCTTCGCCATAGGCAGTCTCTTTTCGCGCTTGCACAATAGGAACATAAGCGCTGCAATATCCCTCACCAACACTCCGCATAAAGGCAAAGCTTTGTTCGAAGCCCCATTCATTAAGATCATCAAAAAACAATCCGCCGACGCCGCGCGTTTCTTGCCGATGTTTTAAATAGAAATAGTCATCACACCAAGCTTTGTATTTTGGATAAACGTCTGCGCCAAATGGCTCACAACAAGCTTTCGCCACTTGATGCCAATGGATCACGTCAGACTCCACTGGATAAAATGGCGTTAAATCAAAGCCACCGCCAAACCACCAGACTGGCGCTTCGCCGGCTTTTTCCGCAATAAAAAATCGGACATTGGCATGACTGGTTGGCACATGCGGGTTCCATGGGTGGATCACTAACGAGACACCCATCGCTTCGAAGCTGCGACCCGCTAACTCCGGACGATGCGCTGTGGCAGAACCCGGCATTTTATCGCCAAACACATGCGAAAAGTTGACGCCCGCTTGTTCAAACACTGCGCCTTGCGTGAGTACGCGACTGCGCCCACCTCCGCCTTCTGCGCGATCCCAGGACTCTTCTTTAAATGCAGCCTTGCCATCAACCGCAGCAAGCGTTTGGCAAATTTGATCTTGCAAAGCCATGAGGAAGGCTTTGACCTGCGCTTTATCGACCTGTTGCATACTTTGCTCCTAACATCGCCTGAAATTCCAATGCGAATTCCGCCAACCTCATGATGATTTCCTGCAGAATTGTTTTAAAGCCATCCGCCAGATGGCTATAATAGCCGTCTATTATGCCAGCAACACATCGTTTTGAGGAAATAGCAATGAAAGTCGGTATCATAATGGGTTCCAAATCTGATTGGCCTACCATGAAAAATGCAGCAGAAATGCTTGATAAATTTGGTATCGCCTATGAAACGACGGTGGTATCGGCACACAGAACCCCTCATTTATTGGCTGAATATGCTGGCAACGCAGCAGCACGAGGATTAAAAGTCATTATTGCCGGTGCTGGAGGTGCAGCGCATTTACCGGGGATGGCAGCCGCTTTTACGAGTTTGCCGGTGCTTGGCGTTCCTGTGCAATCGAAAGCGCTGAAAGGCTTAGATTCTTTATTATCTATTGTGCAAATGCCAAAAGGCGTTGCAGTCGGTACTTTAGCGATTGGCGATGCAGGCGCAGCCAACGCAGGCTTACTTGCCGCGCAAATCCTAGCAACTTCAGATGCTGACTTAATGCAGAAAATTGATGCGTTCCGCCAAGCACAAACAGATGCGGTGTTAAGTGAACCCAACCCTGCGGCAGGTGATGCATGAATGTGTTAGTCATGGGTGCCGGGCAACTTGCCCGGATGATGGCCCTCGCAGGTACTCCTCTCAACATTCGAGTGTTAGCCTTTGATGTCAACTCAGCAAAAGTGGTTGACCCAGTGACCAATCAAGTCTTTGCCTTGGATTTGGCCGAGGCGGTGGCACAGGCTGATGTCGTCACTTCAGAATTTGAACACATTCCATACCCTGTTCAAGATGTTTGTCAGCAGAGTGGCAAATTTTTCCCAAACAGCACCGCCATTAAAGCGGGTGGTGACCGCCGCCAAGAAAAACAGCTGCTCGATGCCGCAGGCGTTGCCAATGCAGGTTATCGCATCATCGCTGATGAAGCTGAATTCTATGCAGCAATTACTGCATTAGGTTTGCCGCTGGTATTAAAAAGCGCCTTGGCTGGCTATGATGGCAAAGGTCAATGGCGACTCAAAACTATCGAAGATGCCAAAGCTGTCTGGGCTGATATTGCAAGCTTTATGGCAGGTGCGAATCACACCTTGCCGCAAGCGATTGTTGCTGAACAATTTATCCGCTTTGATCGGGAAGTCAGTCTCGTTGGCGCTCGCAATCCGCAAGGTGAGACTGTGGTTTACCCACTGACTGAAAACCACCATGTGAATGGCGTTTTAGCGGTATCGACAGCCTTGAATAGCTCGCAACAACTTCAAGCACAAGCAAAGCAAATGTTTGATGCGGTCGCAGGTCAATTGAACTATGTCGGTGTTTTGGCATTGGAGTTTTTCCAAGTCGGCGAACAGTTACTGGTCAATGAGATTGCGCCGCGCGTGCACAACTCTGGTCACTGGACACAACAAGGCGCAGACACTTGCCAATTTGAAAACCATTTACGTGCGGTATGCGGATTACCATTAGGTAGTACGGCGCTGGTACGCCCCACGGTGATGGTTAACATTTTAGGTGAAGATCATGTTGACCCGGCGGTACTCGCAATTCCGTCTTGCCATTTGCATTGGTATGGCAAAGCAAAACGACCTGGCCGGAAGATGGGACACATCAATATATGTGGTGAAAATACCCAGCAATTAGCTGAGCGCTTTCTGGCGCTTTCTGCATTATTACCTGCAGCAAGCTTCCCTGAGGTTGCAGACGTCGCTCAGGCATTTGCCAAGCGTCAATAACATCACGAACGACTGATGCCAAGCATGGACAAGAGTTATTCTTGTACTGCTTGGCATTTTTTATTGGCACAAATCAATTTGACGCCCTGTGCACTCGGCTTTTCCGCCAGCAAACCAAAACCACACTGTTGGCATTGCCCTGCAACCGGTTTGAAATTCACGACAAAATCACAGGCCGGATAGCCATCACAACCATAAAATGTTTTGCCATATTTGCTGGTTCTTGCCAGTAACTTACCCGTTTTGCAAAGCGGGCAATGCACATCAGCAACTGCCGGCGCCTCTTCATGCACCACAAAATGACAATCAGGAAAGTTGGTACAACCAATGAACATGCCATAACGGCCATTTTTAACCGCTAATTCACTACCACATTCGGGACAAGGCGGATCTGTCAGTACCTTCACGATAGTACTTTCGTGCGGGTGCAAGGTTTTCACAAAATGACATGCAGGATAATTACTACACCCCAAAAATGGACCGTGCTTCCCCGACTTCATCATCAACGGATGACCGCATTCTGGACAAGGTTGCTGCTGACTGGGAATGGAAAATAATGTCGTTTCAGTCATGATTGCTTTGGCTTACTTCAGTTAATTGCATTATGACACAGTTCAGCCTGAAGAAGAGTAAGAACGAGAGTGAACAAAGGAGGAACTTAGGCTTTTGCAAAGCTTAGTAATTTTAGGCGATAGAGCACCCTAAAGGGCCGCTTAATGCAGCGGCCCAGTCGGTTCTTCAAAAATCAAATCTTCCATTTGCGCATAGGCAGTTTCGTGACCTGGCGCATTAAACAGCACCATCAAAACCACCCATTTTAAATCTTCAAGACTGACCTGAGCACTGTCGAGCTCCATCACACGATCCAGCACCATTTCTCGTGTAGGTAAATCTAATACATTAATTTGTTCTAAAAATAACAAGAAACCACGACAATCCGCATCCAACTTTCTTTGTTCCTCAACAGTAAAAATCCTGACTGCTGATGAGTTCGATTTGGTCAGATAGGGTTTGACATGACTCTCTTGTAATTTTGAAAGATTTTCTAACCACTTCAATGCTTTAAAAATATCGTCATCATGAAAACCTGCTTTGACCAACTCTTTGGTTAGATCCGCTTGGTTGACATAAACTTCCGACTCGTTATGGATATAGTTTTCGAACAGATAGACGAGGATATCAAACATACTTAGGCCCTCCTCACTCGAATGTAGCCACCTGGCACAGCAGCAACCGCGCCGGCAAGTTCCAGTTCTAGCAGTGCAATGGTTACTTCAGCGACAGACATGTTGGCCCTTGCGGCAATCACATCAATTGCGGTCGCTTCATCTCCTACGTTAGACAACAAGCTGGGTTCAAACAAGTCTTGCTGCAAATTATTTTTTTCAAGTGCATTTTGGTTCGCAATTGATTGTAATTCCAGCCCTAGCTCTTCTAGGATATCGGCGACATTACAGGTAAGTTTAGCGCCCTGCTGAATTAATTGATGGCACCCCGCCGATTGCGGGCTACGGATTGACCCCGGGATGGCAAAGACTTCTCGATTGTAATCAGCCGCATAATTAGCGCTGATTAATGAGCCACTTTTTTCGGCAGCTTCAACGACTAAGGTGCCAAGGCTTAATCCCACGATGATCCGATTGCGAATAGGAAATAACCGCGCCAAGGGCGCTACATTGGGCAAATATTCCGACACTAATAGCCCCTGCTCCGCAATTTGCTGAAACATCGCATCATGTTGCCATGGATAACGATGTTTCAAGCCATGCCCACATACCGCTATCGTTCGACCATTCACCGAAAGCGCGCCTTGATGTGAAGCGGCATCAATGCCTCGCGCTAAACCGCTAGTGACCACTAAACCGAAATTGGCTAACTGGGCTGCAAAATCAAAAGCGATGGCTTTCCCCGTAGAAGTGGGTTGTCGGCTACCCACCATAGCAATTTGTGGTTTTTGCAAAAGAGAGAAATCCCCTTGCACAAACAACTGCAATGGCGGATGTTTAATTTGTTTAAGTAGTGGCGGATATGCAGCATCACAAAAGCGCACCAGATGCTGACCATCGACATCTAACCATCGTAATGCATCGTCAATATTGGCTTGATTCGGCGCTACAACTCGATTTGCTTGCTGTTCCGTAAGCCCAGCAGCAACCAGAGTTGCTACTGAGCAATGGAATAACTCGTTGAATGGGATAGCTGAACACAGGCTCTCAAACCGGACTACATCCATGCCGGGAACTGCTGCGAGCGTCAGCCAACGGTACAGATCATCCATGATCGCCCCTTGGCATTAATTAAGGTTTAGAAAAATGAAAGCATGGACGCTTTATTTTCCGATACCAGCCCCTGAACTCTTTGTTTACTTAGGGTCGCAAGGGCTGCTTTGCTTATTACAATTTCAAATGTTCGACAATCAAATGGTCAATCAATTAAAGATCACCAATCTCATCGCCCACACGAATGGGTCGCTTAGTCTCAGTAACGATAGCAAAACTTGTCCGTTCTGACACTTTAAACACCATTAGTTGACCTACTTTTTCCCGCGGCATTTCCAGAGCATCGCCATCAATACCACCTGTCAATTTTTGATATTTGGTCGCATCTGCTTGATACACAGGGCCTGTTTTCGTATCCACAACGGTCGGTGATTTACGGTAAATAGAGAACATGTGACCAGGTTTTACGTCAGCCAGTTCGCCTTTATTTAACACGACGATATCCCATTTAGAGAATTCACGTAAATCAGAAGTGGTATCAATAATCAAACCTTCGATGCTTTGTTCAGGCTTGGTCATCACAAAAAACGCAGGGAGTGATTGGCCTTGCGCCGCAGGTAACAGGCGGTCGCCTTGACGAATTTCTTGTTTCACATCAATGACAGCGACTGAAGCAGGCTCATTTTGATCAGGGCTACCAGCGCGGAAGGCTTTTGCAGTGCCAACTAACACCGTTTCGTAACCTAGCAGCATATCAGTTTCAGGATCGATATACGCTTTGCCTTTGCGGTAAATGCCATAACTTGCGCCCTGTTCTAATTCACCACGCACATAAAGAATATGGCCTTGGCCAGCATTCTTCACTTGTTCGTTGGCGCCTAGCACATACGGGAGCACATTAATTTCTTTATCTGACAATGCTTGTTCGTAAGTCAAGAATGGCCGAATCATGGTCAATGGCAAGGTGGTAATCGCTTTCGCAGACTTCAATTTTTTCCGAGCAGTCGGAGAAATCTTACGGATCCCCATCGACGAATAATCTGTAGCAACTTCCTCAGTTGCTGCAGGTTCGGTTTGCGATGCGTCTGCGACAACCTCGCCATCAGCAGATGTATCCGTGGTATCTGGCGAAACTTTAATCACGTTTTCGTCATTCACTGATAAAACAGGATTGCCTTGGTTATCGTAACTCAGGCTTAACACATCGCCTGGATAAATCAGATGTGGATTCACAACTTGCGGGTTGAGTTTCCATAATTGTGGCCACTGCCAAGGCTGTTGCAAATACAAACCAGAGATGTCCCAGAGCGTATCTCCTTCTTTCACCGTATAGGTTTTAGGAGCATCCGGTTTGATTGCTAATTCTTCAGCAATGGTTTGCGCTGTGTAACAAAACAGCAGTGCAGCGATTGAGGTTGTTATAGTTTTCAGCATGCCAGCTTCCTTGAGCGCAGATCTGTAGTAATTATTGCATACTAAGCTGTTAATACAGTTGATTAATGGCTAAAATTAGACCATATCACAGTTAGTTTAACAAAGCATAATTTTGTAGGTCCCATGTCAGTATTAACCGTTTTACATTACCCAGACGATCGCTTACGCACAATCGCTAAGCCGGTTACCGAATTCAACGACAAATTACGCCAATTAGTTGCCGATATGATTGAAACCATGTACGCCGAAAATGGCATTGGTTTGGCGGCAACTCAAGTAAATATACACCAACGCGTCGTGGTGATCGATTTATCTGAAGAGAGAAATCAACCCCAAGTGTTCATTAATCCAGAAATTGTAGCAAAAAGTGGCGACACAACTTATGAAGAAGGTTGTTTATCTGTGCCACAAAACTACGCGAACGTTGAACGCGCTGCGGAAATTACTGTAAAAGCTCAAGACGTAGATGGCAATGCTTTTGAACTGAATGCTGATGGTTTATTAGCAATTTGTTTGCAACATGAGCTTGATCACTTAGTTGGCAAGTTATTTATCGACTATTTGTCGCCCTTGAAACGCGATCGCATTCGTAAAAAGCTGGAAAAAGAAGCCCGCAATCAAAATCGATAAGCCAGCACAGGAAGCACCGTGAGCAATTCTTTACGTATTATTTTCGCTGGCACGCCAGATTTTGCCGCCCGCCATTTGCAGGCGTTGTTAGATGCTGGACACCAAGTGATCGCTGTTTACACGCAGCCTGATCGGCCCGCAGGTCGTGGTCAGCAACTACAAGCAAGCCCAGTCAAACAATTGGCTGTTGCTAATCACATTCCAGTTTATCAACCGAAATCGTTGAAAAAAGCCAAGGCGCAAGCGGAATTGGCCGAATTAGCGGCAGATTTAATGGTGGTAGTCGCTTATGGCCTCATTTTACCCCCTGTTGTGTTAGCAACGCCCCGACTTGGCTGCATTAACGTGCATGGCTCGTTATTACCACGTTGGCGCGGCGCGGCGCCTATCCAGCGTGCAATTTGGGCAGGCGATGCCGAAACTGGTGTCACTATCATGCAGATGGATGAAGGATTAGATACGGGTGCTATGCTCAGCAAAGTCAGCTTAGCCATCACCCCTGCGGATACCAGCGCAACCCTTTATGACAAGCTGGCCATTGTTGGACCACAAGCACTGATTAGTGCTCTTAGCGATCTGCCGGCACTACAACAACAAGCAACGCCACAAGACGATGGCTTGGCGAATTATGCTGAAAAACTCAGTAAAGAAGAAGCTTTATTGGACTTCACGAAACCAGCTGCGGCCTTAGAGCGTGAAATTCGCGCATTCAACCCATGGCCAGTCAGCTATTTACAATTGGGTACTCAGCAACTGAAAATTTGGCAAAGCCGAGTTGAACCAGGCGACGGTGTGCCTGGCACTGTGGTGCGTGTCAATAAATCAGGGATTGCTATTGCCACCACCGATGGTTTACTCGTGATTGAACAGCTGCAACCGCCAGGGAAAAAAGCCATGGCTGTGGTAGATTTCTTAAATGGTCGCGCGGATTGGTTTCAAGTCGGCCAGCAGTTGAGTGTGAATTCATGAGCGCCAATTTGCGCGCTCTTGCCGCCAACGTCTGCTTTCAGGTGATCGACCAAGGTAAATCGTTGTCGGATGCTTTGCCAAAAGCCCAATATGCGCTGACAAATCCTGCGGACAAAGCCTTACTTCAAGAAATTTGTTTTGGCGTCATGCGTTACCTGCCGCAATTAGAATTTGTTTGTCAGCAACTGATGTCTAAACCTTTAGTCAAACAACTGCGGCCTCTGCAATTTTTGATTTATGTTGGGGTTTATCAACTCAAATTTTTGCGCATTCCCGATCATGCTGCCGTCGGCGAAACGGTTGAAGCGGCAAGACAATTAAAAGGTCAGTCGATGACCAAGTTGATTAATGGAGTCTTGCGTTCGGTACAGCGTCAACCTGAACTGTTCAGTTTCAGTGATGCCCCTTTGGCAGTGCAAACTAATCATCCAAGCTGGATTGTGCAAGCGTTACAACAAGCCTACCCAGACCAATGGCTCGACATCATTAGTGCCAATCAACAAAAAGCACCGCTTTGGTTGCGTGTTAACCTCAGCAAAATTCGTGTTGAAGCTTTCTGCGCAGCATTACAGGCCGAGGAAATCGAATTTAGTCAGCCGGTCAGTGATATGCCGCAAGCCATTTTGTTGCCAAAAGCCCAAGATGTGACGCAGTTGCCAGGCTATGACGATGGTTGGTTCGCGGTACAGGATTTGGCTGCGCAATATGCGGCTTTATTCTTAGCACCGACTGCGCAAGAGCGGGTGTTGGATGCTTGTTGCGCCCCAGGCGGCAAAACAGGTCATTTATTAGAAGTCGCACCTCAGATCCATCTGACGGCACTGGACCGAGACCCACACCGATTAGAGCGTGTACGGGAAAACTTGCAACGGTTAGGTCATCATGCCCATATTAAAGCAGCCGATGCGGCAGAGCTTGGTCAATGGTGGGATGGTCAGCTGTTTGATAAAATCTTGTTGGATGTACCATGCTCGGCAACTGGCGTCATCCGCCGCCATCCTGATATTCGCTGGCTACGTAAAAAAGCCGATATTGCAGCGTTAGCCAGCCTACAACAGCAAATTTTAATGCAAGCTTGGCAGACACTAAAACCTGGTGGCGTGCTCTTGTATGCCACTTGCAGTGTATTGCCGGATGAAAATTCGCAACAAATCGATTGGTTTTTGCAAACCCAACCTGACGCCGTCGCCTTACCCTTGGGCCATGGCTTTGCTGAAAGTCGCTGGCAGCTTCTTCCTGGCCAACAGCAAGCCGACGGTTTCTTTTATGCCAAATTGCAGAAAAAGGCAGCTTCATGAAAATCATCATTTTAGGTGCAGGGCAAGTCGGTGCAACCTTAGCAGAAAATTTAGTCGGTGAAGAAAACGATATTACTGTTGTTGATATCAATGCTGACAAACTCAGAGCCCTGCAAGATAAGCTCGATTTGCAAGTGGTGCATGGACACAGTGCGCATCCGGATATTCTGAAAAAAGCCGGTGCCGAAGACGCCGATATGATCATCGCCGTCACCAACAGCGATGAAGTGAATATTGTTGCCTGTCAGGTGGCTTATAGTATTTTTAATACGCCAACTAAAGTTGCGCGGATCCGCACAAATCAGTACATCAAATATCGCGACCAACTGTTTAATAAAGACGACATGCCTGTCGATCACTTCATCGCGCCAGAAACCTTGGTCACCGACTATATTCGGCGCTTGATTGATTATCCGGGCGCTTTGCAAGTCGTTGAATTTGCTGGCGGCAAAGTCAGCCTCGTTGCAGTGAAAGCCTATTATGGCGGCCTTTTGGTCGGTCATGCGTTATCCACTTTACGCGAACACATGCCGCATATTGATGCCCGCGTTGCAGCGATTTATCGCCGCGGCCATGCCATCAAACCCATCGGCACTACCATTATTGAAGCCGACGATGAAGTGTTTTTCGTTGCGGCAACCAAACATATTCGCGCTGTGATGAGTGAGCTGCAAAAGTTAGAAAACAGCTATCGACGCATCATGATTGCTGGCGGCGGTAACGTCGGTTTCGGTTTGGCCAAGGCTTTAGAAAAAACCCATAGCGTGAAGCTGATTGAGCGCAGTAAAGAACGGGCTGAGTTTTTATCGAGCACGTTGGAAAATACCATTGTTTACGCCGGCGATGCTTCAGATCCAGAACTCTTGCAAGAAGAAAATATTGACCAAGTCGATGTGTTTTTAGCGGTCACCAATGATGATGAAGCGAACATCATGTCAGCGATGCTGGCGAAACGGATGGGCGCGCAAAAGACGATGGTGCTGATTAAGCGCGGCGCTTACGTTGATTTGTTGCAAGGGGGTGAAGTTGATATTGCGGTGTCACCGCAACAAGCGACGATTTCAGCCTTGTTAACCCATGTCCGTCGCGGCGATATCGTCAATGTCTATTCACTGCGTCGGGGTGCTGCCGAAGCTATCGAGGCCATAGCCCATGGCGACCGCAACACCTCCAAAGTGGTTGGGCAGCCTATCGGCAAAATTAAGCTGCCGCCGGGCTGTACCATTGGCGCGATTGTCCGTGGCGATGAGGTGATGATTGCTCACGACAGTACGGTCATTGAAACCGACGACCATGTAATTTTGTTTTTGGTGGATAAAAAGTTCATTGGTGAGGTCGAACGACTCTTCCAAGTCAGCGCAATTTTTATCTAATTTTACCTGGTTGAATCACAGCATCACTGAAAACGAAAAGCCTGAGAAAACCAAAAGCCAGCAGACGCTGGCTTTTTTACTCGCAAAGTGTTGGCAAGTACTAACCGTGTAAGCCGCCATCCCGAGTCAGGTTCTCGTTCCGTTCACGATGCACAATAACGTTGTCTTCAATACGAATACCACCGAACTGGCGGAAGGCATCCACTTTATGCCAATTGATATATTTTGCATGATCGGTTTGCTTTAAATCCGCCAGCAACGAATCGATAAAATATAAACCAGGCTCGATGGTAAACACCATATTCGGCTCAATCAGGCGGGTGCAACGCAAAAATGGGTGATTGGCAGGTGCCGCAACATGAGTACCGCGCTCATCCGCCATAAAACCACCGACATCATGAACTTGTAAACCTAAATGATGGCCAATGCCATGGGGGTAAAAGGTCCGGCTGATTTCCGTTTCAACAATGGCTTCGGCGCCTAATTGCACAAAATCAAAATCGGCCAACACATTGGCAATCAATTGATGAGATTTCAGATGAATGTCCGTGTAATGAATGCCAGGCTTTAAGCTATCAACCAGCTGTAATTGCACTTGGTCCATCGCCTGAATTAAATCAGCGAACTCATTTTGCTGATGGCTATAAGTCCGAGTAATATCCGCAGCATACCCATGGAAGCTAGCGCCTGCATCAATCAAGAACGAATGCGGCACCGCTGGTTTCTGCCGTCCCAGCACTGTGTAGTGTAAAATTGCGGCATTTTGATTCAGTGCAATGATGTTGCCATAAGGCACTTCATTTTCACCCTGTTGTACTGCCGCCAAATAAGCCAGCTGAATATCGAATTCTGAACCACCCGCACGGAAACAAGCTTCGGCTGCCCGATGCCCAGCTATCGCAATCTTGTTGGCCTCACGCAAACATGCTTGTTCATACTCAGTTTTATAAGCGCGATGGTAATGCAAATAACTCAGCACCCCTTCAGGGTTTAATTCAGCAAAACCGAGCGCCTTCGCGAGTTCCACCTGCTCCCCCAGATAAGCCATTCTGGATTTATCATAAGGCAATATTTTTTCTACTTTGGTGGGCTTATCAATCAATTCAATATCAAAAAATCCAGCCCAGAAGTCGGTTGGCATATCCGGTACTTTATGCCAAAAATCGACTGGCAGATAAAACACCAATTTCGGTTTATTCACGCCATCAACAATTAACCAGCAGTGCGGATTATCCACGATAGGCACCCATGCTTTAAATAATGGATTCACCTTAAATGGGTAATCCATATCATCTAAAAACTGGCGCTTGGCTTGACCCGAATGGATCACTAAAGCATCAAGGTTCTCACGAGTTAACACAGCTTTGGTTCGGCGTTGTAACTCGACCAAATGAGCTGCGTACAGGGCTTGGTATGCAGGGCGCATGAGTTGTTCCTATCGTTTATCAGTTGTTATCTATTACAGTGGCTAGCAATAGCCTGTTTTAACCTG
>JACCDI010899084.1_pt1 | contig 14602 bp, 12 predicted proteins | sample 7442791 | NCBI WGS metagenome assembly JACCDI01 (sample SAMN15323434, study PRJNA562643) | freshwater metagenome | isolation source: river surface water | place: USA:Blue River Watershed | collected 2017-08-15 | reverse complement strand
TGATTTTAAAAATTATTATACTTCTTTTGGTACAAGTCGACATAACTTGTACATCAAATTAGATTATTATCTCACACCACGTCCACCAAAAGTATAATTTCTATCAGCGTTGGTTGTCCCAGCAAATGAACGGTCAGAAGTTCTGACATACACAGTAGGACTAACATACTCTCCTCCTCTTTGTCCAATACCCGTTGCTGTTGTTATGGATGGCCAAGTAGGTTGGTTTGCGTTACCTATAGCGGTTAAAGTTCCGTCTCCCAATGTTCCATTAAAAGCTACGCCTGATGCATTGGCAACCGAAACCGTTCTTTCCCAAAGATTACCTCCCATTTCCATTGCACCATAATACGAAGCGCCAGCTGATGATCTACCTGAGGTTGCTGTTGCGAAAACCCCTACTTTTAGTGGTCCGTATATTGGACTACCACTATTTAATGCTACTGCACATCTTCCGTTCAAAACTGTATTGGCAACCTCAGTTGGTTGTAAACCATTTAATACTGTTGTACTATTGTACGCATTAATATTAGTATCTCCCCAAGGATATTCTCCTGCCACTCTTGACATTGTTCCACGACATACTTTTTCAAATTCCAATTCGGTCATCGGACGCAAAGCAGACCAATCCAAATACGCTGCTAAATCAGCCCAGCTTAAGTTAGCCATTGCTACACTTTGTCCATCATTTACATTATTAATAACACCATTAGTTGCATCACAACCAAAAACGGCTGGTATTGCTGCATTGTTCCCTGGTGTTTCGATTACAATTCCATTTCTGTAGGCATAATTCCCAAAAGTCACATAAGTACCTGCAGCTGCTGTTGGATCAGTTGCAATTCTGGTTTGTTGTTGCGAAAAAGTTAATGAATTTAAAAACTCAACGTATTGCAATTGAGAGATTTCATACTTCATACAATAAAAAGAATTAAAACCCATTGGAAAAGTAGCAGGAACTGTTGGTCCACCACCGCCAATTGTAGCCGAAGTAATTCCGGATGTTTGTGAAGTAGCATTGACTGTAATACTATTAAAAGTTGAAGCACTAGTTCCGTCACCAATTTCAAAAGCAGCTTGAGGTACATTCACCATCTCAATACCAAACACTTTGAAATTATAAGGTCCAGCTCCTAAACCAGTCATTCGTAATGTGATTGTAGTTGCTGGTATATTTCCGCCACCAATAGCGCTTCTTCTGATGAAAACCCCTTTACCATCGGTTACTGTATCTACTTGTAAAGGTGAAGCCGCAGAGTGATCTCCGGCTGAAGTACTTAAATTGGCGTGAGCCCACAAACGCGTATTACAATCTTGAAATTTTACAAATACCCAAACGGCATCCCAATTGGCTGGCGCCACGTTGGCATTCCAACTGTTTTCCCACGAAATATTAAAAGTAATATCGTTACCAGAAACCGATGTTCCAGTGATTTCAACATTATTTGCATTACTATTAATTGCAAATAAAAAAAGTATTGCTGTTGCAATTTTTGAAAAATAATTTTTTGATTTCATCGTATTGATTGTTAAAAGTTATACGACAAACTTAGTTGGCATAAAAGCATAAAAAAATACGCACTTTTGCGTATTTTTAAAATTTTAAAAAATTGATTATCAAATATTTATATTAATTTGTTGTTTTTCGCCTTTTGAATCGCTTCTATTCGATTGTGTACTTGAAGCTTTTTATAAATATTTTCAACATGTTTTCTTATGGTTCCATTGGATAATTCAAGATTGTAAGCAATTGCATCGTATTTAATTCCGGCACTTAATTGTTCTAACACTTGTATTTCCCGCACACTCAAATTGATTTCTTCTACTTCATATTCACTTTCACTATTCATTGGATTTCTCAGCAAACGAAGTGTTTTCATCGCAATTGACGGCGTCATCGAAGCTCCACCATTCATGGTTTGTGTGATACTATTGTGTAAATCAGCTGGACTCAATTCTTTCAATAAATATCCGTCTGCTCCCGCCTTGATTGCTTTGAAAATATTCTCATCATTATCGAAAGTAGTAAACATTATGATTTTAATTTGTGGGTATTTTACTTTCACAATTTGGGCTGCTTCAATGCCATCCATTTCGGGCATTTCGATGTCTAAAAGAATTATATCAATTTTAGAATCCTTGGTGAGTTTGGAAAGCAGTTCTTTTCCGTCATTTGCTGTAAATTTCAATTCTAAATCTTCAAAAAAAGAGAGTTTTTCTTGTGTTGAATGAATTAAAAACGAATTATCGTCGACTAATGCTATAGAAATCATGTTCAACAATTTTAAATTTTAATACTGATAAGAGTTCCTTTGTTGGAGGATTGGATTGAAAATGAACCACCGATTTCTTGAATGCGTCTTTTCATATTTTTGAGTCCATTTCCAATGGATGCTTGTTCGACGTCGAATCCTTTTCCATCATCTAAAATGGTTATATTAATTTGATCACCCAACGAATCGATTTTTACGTTAATTGTTGTGGCTTCTGCGTATTTGATTGCATTATTGACAGCTTCTTGAATGGTTCTGTAGCAATTGACACCTTGAATAGAAGTCAGTTTCTTTTGATGAAGCGTTTCGTCAACAGCCACCAAAAACTTCACAGCCGATTGAGCGTTTTGGGCATTATCAATAAAATTATTAATTCGCCCGTGGAGTTCTTCAAAAGAAATTTCATCGTGATTGAGTGCCCAAATAGTATCTCGCAATTCAACAATTGTATTTTTTGAAAAACTGGCAATGGTATTTAATTTATCTAACAGTTTGTTGTTTTCAATTGTAAATCCGTGCTTAATATTTTCTACCGATGAAATGATAAAAGTAAGCTGTGCTCCAATATTGTCGTGTAAATCTCTAGAAATAGAAAGTCGTTGATTTTGCAATTGATTTTGAGTTTCAATTTGAGCAATGGCAGTTTTGAGTTGAAATTCTTGCTCTTGCTGTTGGTTTTTTAGTTTTTGTTGTCGACTGTACAAATAGCCAAATAGAATTGAAAAAAGAGCAAAAATTGAAATGATGTACAGCCAATTGGTCTTTCTTTTGTTTTGCAATTCCTCTTGAAACAATTTGTTTTTAGCCAATAACAATTGCTTCTCTTTTTTTTCCGTTTGGTATTTAGTTTCGAGCTCTGTAATGTGTTTTATGTTTTCTGAAGAGAACACTTCACTCATCACAGTATTGTATTTAGCAATGAATTCATTTCCATTATCAAGGTTTCCTAAAGCATAATGAGTTGAAGCAGTTACCAAAAACAGGTCCGCCGAATAACTTCGTAAAGAAGCATCTTGATTGAGTATATTCAATGCTCTATTCGAATAATTCAATGACAAATCATACCGTTTTAAAAGATTATAACATCGAGCAATGTAAGAGTTTAACAATAATCGTTCTTTGAGTGATGTTTCGAGGTTAATTCTAAGTTGCTCTGCTTCCAAATAATAGGAAAGTGCTTTATTATATTCTTTTAAATCGTTATAAACATTGGCCAAATTGATTATTATTTTGGCTTTCTCTTTCAGGTTATTCGACTTTTCTGCGACTTCAATTCCCTTCTTAAAACTATTTATTGCTTGTTGGTATTCTTTTTTATTGCGCAAACAAATTCCGATGTTATCAAGAGAAATCGCTTGTTCCTTCAATAAATTATCTTTCAATCGAATGGTATACGCTTTGTTGTGGTAAGCAATTGCTTTATCAAATAACTTCATTTCTTGGTAAATCAACCCAATATTACTCAAGCAAATCGATTCGTTAATTTTCTTTTCTTTGGGTAGTTTTTCATTGATTTTTAGTGCTTCGAAAAAATAATGCAAGGCTTGGTTCCAGTTGCCTCGATTGTAATTGTACATTCCCAAATTATTTACAGAACGAGCTTCCATCACTTTGAATTTATGCTTTTTACTGAAATCGAGTGACTTTTGAAAATAATACAGAGCCGAATCTGAATTACCCGATATGTCTTGAAAAATTCCTTTGATGTTGATGACTTCATTTTGACCGTAAAGCACTTTGCGAGAAAGGGCAATTTCTTCAGATCTCTTGAGCACTTCATTGGCTTTCTTAGCATCATTAAAAATGTAGTAAAAAGCAATCTTATTCAACAGTGCAACCTTGATAGAATCATTTTTTGTAGAATTGACGATGGAATACAAACTATCAATTTCATTCTTATTTTGGCTGAAAGATGAGATTGAAACCAATACTATAAGCAGTAATTTTTTCAGCATATCTGTTTCGTTTTTATTATAAAGTCAAATATAACTTTTATGATGCAATGACTTGAGAATTGCTTTCTGTTTTTTATTTTATTAAAAAAACAAACACGATGATAATCCCAATAATAAAGGCATAACCATCGTGTTGTTGTACAATTATAAAAGTTTATTGCTCAACAATAGTTCCAGCAAAATTGGATGTTACTGAACTCGAGGTAATCGGATACGAAATGATGTCAATTTGTGGCACTACAACCTTGGCTTTACCATCGGTAATAGTAACTACAGCATTTACTGTTTGATCTAAAGCGGTAACGTATTGTTTGTCGTACTGACCCGTTGTTTGATTGTAACCTGTACTTGGACTCACCATAATTTCATCGGCCAACAAATCAGATTGATTGGGTTTGGTTACTACTTTGTATGTTCCTGCTGCAATTCCCGTTGTATTGTTGAATAAAACTACTACAGTATTAAAATTATCAGCTGTTGGGATTGCATCATAAGCACCTATAGAATTGGGCTCACCAATGTTTCTCATAGCAAATACAGTTGTATAATTAGTGCTTCCAATTCGCCATCCGTTTGAAGGCGTTCCGCTATCGGTTGGCGCTGCTTGGTCGCTATCACTGCTGCATGCAATTAGTGAAAAAACAGATAAAAATAAAGCTACTTTAAAAAAGGATACTTTTTTCATAATAAATAAATTAAAAGGTTAATTTTTGTTTTAAATATGACCCAAAAGTAGCGTGAATAAAAAGGGTAGTAAATACGAAAAGTTGCGTAGTGAAATTAAAAAAAAGCAGATACTATTTTGAAGAAAGAAATGGCTAACTAGATTAATTTATTGCTTTTTGCCTTTTGAATGGCTTCTAACTTATTGTGAACCTGAAGTTTATTATAGATATTCTCAACATGTTTTCGGATGGTTCCAACAGAAAGGAATAAATTTTCGGCGATAGCGTTGTATTTTAATCCTTTACTTAATTGCTCCAAAACTTCAATTTCTCGTGACGTTAAATTGTACTCTTCTTTGTTGGGAATATCTTCAAAAGCTTCCGGATTTCGAAACAATTTGAGTGTTTTTAAAGCGATGGATGGCGTCATGATGGCACCGCCTTTTAGCGTTTCAAGAATAGCATTGTGGAGTTCTTCTGGGTTGACTTCTTTCAACAAATAACCATCGGCTCCAGCCTTGATTGATTTGAAGATGTTTTCATCATTATCAAAAACAGTAAGCATGATGATTTTGAGGTGTGGATACCTGCTTTTTACCGCTTCGGTCGCTTCTATGCCGTTCATTTTCGGCATTTCGATATCCATTAAAATCAAATCGATATTGTGATTTTTTTCTAATTTTTCGAGTAGTTCCAGACCGTGATTGGCTTTAAATTTGATTTCAATATCATCAAAAAAAACCAATTTATCTTGAATGGCTTTTTGCAAAAACGTGTTGTCGTCAACTATGGCTACTTTTATCATTAGAATTGATCTTTTTACTACGTAAAGATAAATGAATTGGCTTTGCTAAAAATACGTAAAACGTCGTATTTAAATTTCAATTTCGATTACGGTTCCTTTGTCATTCGAATTCATAGTTATTTTTCCGCCAATCTCTTCGATTCTCTTTTTCATATTGTGCAATCCGTTTCCAAAATCAATGGTTTCAATATCAAAGCCTTTTCCGTCGTCTTGAATGGTAATTCTTATTTGATTGACTATTTTCTGTACGTCAACAATAATATTTTTAGCTTCTGCATATTTTACGGAATTGTTAACGGCTTCTTGAATGGTTCGGTACAAGTTAATTCCAGTAACCGAAGAAAACCGCATTTCTTTTAAAGTTTCATCTACATTGAATTTAAAGACAATATCTTCTTTGGCTGATTTGGCTTTTTCGATGAAATTAAAAATACGTGAACGCAGATCGTCAAACGAAAATTCACTGTTGTTCATCGCCCAAATCGTATCTCTAAGTTCAATAATGGTCGATTTGGTAAAATCGCTGATTTTGGTCAGTTGGTTTACCACACGACTATCGTTGATTTGGTTTCCGTATTTCAAATTATCCACCGAAGAAATCACAAAAGTGAGTTGTGCGCCAATGTTATCGTGCAAATCACGGGAAATGGCCAAACGTTGTTCTTGTAATTGATTTTGTGTCTCAATTTGTGCAATGGCCGATTTGAGTTGAAACTCTTGCTCTTGCTGTTTGTTTTTGAGTTTTTGTTGGCGGTAAATTAAGTATCCAAGCAAACTAATAAATAAAGTCAAGAGTGAAATACCTATGATCCAAGTAGTTTTGCGCTTGCTCTCTGCTGCTTTTTCTAAAAGCAATTTTTCTTTTTTGGCGGTTTGATATTTCGTCTCTAACTCATTAATGTCTTTGATTTTGGCAATTTCTTTAACGCTGTCTTTTAGCTTAAAATACTCGGTCATCTTTTGATTTGCAGTTTTAAAATCGCCTATGCCTTCATAGTATATTTTATAATTATCCAAAGCTGCCAATGTTACATCGACTACCTTAGTCTTTTGTGAAAGCACATAGGCACTATCAATAAATTTTTTTGCTTTTGGATATTGTTTCGTCTCCAAATACACCAGAGCTATGCTGTTGTAACTCTCAGAAGCACCAGAAAAATTCTTCAATTGGCGCTCTATTTCAGCTGATTTTTCAAAGTAGTACAATGCCGAATCATTTTTACCCAAAAAATAATGAACTGATCCTATGTTATTAAGTGATTCTGCTATCCCTTTTTTATCTTTTAATTCTTCTTCAATTTGCAATGACTTTCTGAAATAAGGCATTGACTCTGCTAAACTGTCTTGACTGGCTATGGCAATGGCGAGATTGTTGTACGATTCTGAAAGTCCTTTTTTATCATTCATCTGAGTAAATAATTGTACGGATTTTTTGTGGTAGATTTTAGCTTTATCAAATTGCTCCAACGAACTAAAAACCATACCAATATTGTTGTTAACTGTTGCTTGTCGTTTACTATCTTTATTGGTTTCGTAAACTTTCAGGGCTTTTAAATAGAAGCTTAACGACTCTTTATACAACCCTAGCGAGCGATTACAAGCTCCCAAATTATTGTAAATGGAAGCTTTAGTAAGTTCTTCTTGAGCCTTATTTATGACACTCAATGATATTTTTTTTGATTCTAAAAACTTACCATTGATTCGAACAATTATCGCTCGGTTGTTCAAAGTCAAAGCAATCAATTCATCATCATTTGATTCATAGGCTTTCTTTTCGGCTATTTTCAACAACTGTAAAGCTTCATCAGGATTTGACAAATAGATTTTCATTGCCTTGTCGTTGATTGACCGACAACTCATTTTATCCGTATTTTGAGCCGGTAACGACAATGAAATCAACAATAATAAAAGTAAATATCGCTTCATTTTAATGAATTAAAAGAGTTAGTATTGTGCCTTTCCCAGACTGTGAATGTATGTCAAAACTTCCGCCCACATCTTCTATTCTTTTTCTCATGTTTTGAATGCCGTTTCCTAAATCGGCTGTTTCCAAATCAAAACCTTTTCCATCGTCTTGAATGGTGATCTTTATTTGATCATTAATTTTCAGAACCTCAACAATAATATTTTGTGCTTCGGCATATTTCATCGCATTATTAATCGCTTCTTGAATGGTTCGATATACGTTGATTCCGACTAAAGAAGTAAATTTCTTTTCTTTCAATTGTTCGTCCACATGGAACTTAAACTGCACTTCTTCTTTGGCTGATTTGGCTTTTTCGATAAAATTGAAAATACGCGAACGCAAATCGTCAAACGAAAATTCATTCTTATTCATTGCCCAAATTGTATCGCGCAATTCGATAATGGTCGACTTGGTAAAATCGCTAATTTTGGTCAATTGATTGACGATTTTATTGTCGCTGATTTGATTTCCGAATTTCAAATTATCGACCGATGAAATCACAAAAGTGAGTTGGGCTCCAATATTGTCGTGCAAATCACGCGAAATCGACAAACGCTGTTCGTGCAATTGGTTTTGAGTTTCGATTTCTTTGATGGCCGACTTGAGTTGAAACTCTTGTTCTTGCTGTTGATTTTTGAGTTTTTGCTGACGGTAAATTAAATATCCAATAGCAATCAAAGCCAATGAAACCAATGACAAAATCTGAAATTGGGTATTTTTCTTTTTAATTTGAAGTTCTTTTTCCGCAATTTTATTTTTGGAAATCAGCAGTTCTTTTTCCTTTTTTTCGGTTTCGTAAACCGTTTTGAACTCGGCCGCCGCCACTTCTTTCCGCTCATTAATCAAATTTTTATACACTTTATTGTATTTTTCGGTGTATTCGTAAGCATTTTTGAAATCAGATTTTTCCCTGTAAAAGTCGATTAACAATTTATAGGCTTTTAAAATTCCGGGATTGTAATTCACTTTCTCGGCAATTGAAATGCTCTTTTCAGCAAAAGAAACCACATCGGATGGCTTTTTTGAAAAAATGGACAATTGAGCCAAATTCGCATACGAATCGGAAATTTGTTTTTCATTTTTACTGATTAAATCCAACTTCAGACACTCATTAAAATAATAGCGAGCACTGTCCAATCGATTGGAAAACATAAAACAATTGGCTTTGTTATCTAAAAATGTGGCTTTCAAATTATCCGATTTGATTTGTTCACACAATTTCAAACCTTCTTCATCAATTTTTAACGCTTCTTCAATATTGCCGCTCATCCCTTGCAAATTAGCCATAGTGTGAATGGTAATCAGGTAGTGCGGACTCGTTTTGTGATCTTTTAAATAGATTTTGGCTTTCTCTAAGTACGGTTTGGCTTGCGAAAGTTCGTCTTTTTGCAAGTACAACTGACCGAGGTTAGCATTCATTCCGCCAATCATGACCGAATCTTTTACTTTTTCAGCAATTTTCAGGGCAGTCAAAAGGTTTTTTAATGATTTAGGGTAATCGCCCACATGTTTGTAATAATTACCCAAACCCGAATAGGCAGAAACAAACAAACTGTCTGTTTTGGAATTTTTCAATAAGTTGATTGAAGTATTGTAATTTCTAAAGGACAGACTATCATTATTGATGGAATTGTAATAGATACCTTGTGCAATGTGACCTATGGCTTTAAATTCATCCGTTTCATTGGTGGCCAACGACTGAATACTATCGGCATAATTCTTAATAAGGAAATGATTTTTATTTCGTAGTGATTTGGCTATTTTGAACCACTCTAAGATTTGTTTTTGATTTTTATTGTGCTGAACTGACTCCGATTGGTTTTCGTTTTTTTTCTGACAGGAAATCAAAAGAAACAGCGCTACTACAAATATTATTACATTTCTAACCATGAATTGTTTGTTTACTTTGGATAAAGTTACTTAATAATTTTTATTAGAAATGATATCGATAAAAACTTTTTGAAGTTCAACAACTTCATCGCCCAAAGCTTTCATATCGCGCGAATAATTGGATTTGTATTCGGCTGAAATCAAAACTTTATCATTGAGCAATTGTTGTTTAGAATGTAAAGACCTTATTATTCCTTGTAATTTGGCCATATTATTGATGTGCTCTTCTTTTATTTTATTGTTTTGAATGAACAAATAAAAGATGATTGAAAGCAGCAGAAAAATAAATACTAACAATATATAAATCATAAAAAAGCCATTAAATCAGTACAAATTTGAAATAATGGCTTGGGTTGTGCAATACGTAGAATAGCGTATTTATCCTGCGAATTTGGTAAGTGTTTGTTCGGTTTTTACTTCTTCACCGTTGTATTTTAAGGTCCAACCCATCGAATTGGTAACGATTAAAATTTTCGATAATTCACTGATTAATCGATTTTTAGCATTCGATTTTAGTGTTGATTTTTCGATTTTCTTAGCCAGATTTTCCTTGGCAATCTTGTTGATTTTGTTGTAATCGTTGCCCGTGAATTCGTTAAACGTGCTTTGTTCCACATCGTAGTATTTGATGTCGGGACTTATTTTTAGCTCTTCATCTGGAATGCTTTTAATGGTAACTACTTTATTTTTGGCATCGATATCGTACTTTACCTGACTCAAATCAAAACTTACCGTGACGTCAGCGTTAATGATTACGAGAGCTTTTTTGTCGAACGTGATTAAATCGCCCAAATATTTCTTTTGGTCTTTGTAGGTCATCACTTCCGAAAAATGACCTTCGGTAACCACCAATTTGCCCACATTTTTGATTTGTTGCTGAATCAAAGCGGTGTCATATTCTACCGTTGAAGTATCTTTTTTAACCGTTACCAATTGATAAATCAAAAAGGCAATTACTGCAAATAGAATCACATAGGTAATCTTACTGGAGCGCAACAAGGCTTGAACTAAAGGCGTTACTACATTTTTAACATCGGTTTCGGTAGAAGAAGATCGCGTCATGGTTTTGAATTTGACAACGAAGATATAAAAAATACCTTTTTGACTTCTATTTTAAACCGACTAAAACCGATGTTGGTAATGAAGCTGAGGCAATTTGAACTGCACCATCAATAGTGGTGGAAAAATACAAGGTTTCGTTTTTTTCATCGTAAAAAGGCTGACCGTCAAAATTAGCAGTATTGATTTTACTGCCCAAATTAATGGGTTCGGTCCAGTTTTTCCATGTGTCGTCCAAACGAAAAGAAACGTAAATATCTTTGCTTCCGAACGAACTAAAACCATCCGAAGCAAACAACATTGTTTTACCATCAGAAAGCAATTGCGGCGTTGATTCATCGGCTGCCGAGTTGATGATTTTTCCCATATTTTGAAGAAAACCGTAGGTTCCATCGTCTTTCTTGGTGGCAAAATACAAATCGGTTCCGCCTTGTGTGAAATCGGTTTCAATGGCCATTATCAGTACTTTTGAATCGGCCGTTATGGTAGCATCACTAAAATCATCATAATTGTTGTAAGCCGAAATTTTAACTTGTCCGAGCGATTGGTACGAACCGTTTTTATTTTCAAACAATTCAAAACCACATTCATTAGAACCTCTAGTGTAGGATGAACCGCCTTTTAGAATAAAATTCTCGTTGGCGTATTCTACAAAATTATACGAATCGCCTGTATTGAGTTGGGTTTCCAATTTTCGGTTGGTCCATTTCGTATTGACTTTGGTATACGAATAAATGAGTTCTTTTTCCGATTCATAACTGGTCACGAATAATTTGTTTTCCGAAGGCAAAATATAAGGAATACTTTGATTGGAAGTTCCTAAATCAACAACCGATACTTTGGATAAATTTTCCAAATTAGGTCTTGAGTTGACTTTCGGTTCAATGGGTTCAGCCGAATCCGAGATTCCGATGGCGTCAATTTGCTTTTGACCTGGAAGCAATGCAAAACTGAATTCAACTTTAACCGCCATTACACCTGAAACAGCATTATCTAAAATCACGTATTCAATTCCGGGATTAAAAATATCGGGTGCTTCTTGAACTTTTCTCCTTTTTCTTCCAAAATAATAGCTTCGATCAGTAGTTAATATTCTGCGGTACGGTTGGGTTTTGTAATTGGGTTTTCTACCCCAAACAGCTTCAAATTTTTCACCATCAGTAGAAACCCAAACACGAGTAACACAACCTGCATTTAGATTTTCAAAAATGGCTACTTGCTTTACGGTTTGCGGGTTTTCGAAACCAACAATGACAATTTCTCTTCCGTCTAGTGCATTTTTGGGTGTCCAAGCGTTGGCACTGTAACCACCTTGCGGAAAAGCATCGGGTTTGCCCAAAATGCGTTTGATTCCGAATTGTTTTCCACCTAAATCCGACGAATATTTGATTAGTTTACTTGCCCATTGCACTTGTTGTGCATTCACAGAAAGGAGAGCAAAGAAAATAGAATATAGGATATAGATTTTTTTCATAAAAATTAATTTAAAAAAAGGGTTGCTACCACTAAAGTAACAACCCCAAATAAAGCTAATAACCTCTAATTATTCACTTTAATTTTCTCTACTTTTCTACCTTTGAAAGCGAAGATGAACTCACCGTCGGCGGTAATATCAATACCGCTACCGTAGGTTGGACTTCCGCCTTTTCCTTTGGATTGAACCGAACCTTTGGTTTCGCCATTGGTCATGTCAATTCCGTAAATAATATTTTTACTGTTGCGTTGGTCTCTTAGGTAATAGTTTCCTTCTATTTCGTAGAAGAAATCAACACCTCTAATTTTTTCGGTAGCGTACACACGAGAACCGTCTTTTTTGTTGTACGATGCCAATCCTTTCTCAGAAAGCACAACTACTTTATCACCAAAATCAATCACGTCTGAAGCTTTTCCTACTTTAGCATCGTTGTGTTTTACGTCGAACAATTGGTTTCCAGAAGCAATATCATAGCCGTAGAATTCGTCACCATCGCCCACAAAAACGGTTTTGTCTTCGTGAATGATTAAATCGGTGATGCGTTTGTCAAATCGTTCCGAACGCCATGAGGTTTGCCCGGTTTTATCATCAATTGCCAACACCCCATTTTTCTGTGCTTTGTAATCCCAATAAATGTAAGGTACACTTTCTCTGTACGTTCCACCCATTGGATTTGCTCGCGTTTCCATTCTGTATTCTTGTACCTGTACTTTTCCACCAATTTGAAGCATTACTTTATTGCCCGTTTTGTATAAATTTGGCATACTGAAAGCGCCTGTGATTTTTTCAGAAGCCCACAATAATTTACCCGATTCTAAATCGTGTTTTTCTACGTATTTGGTTCTGTCTCTAGTTCCTAACATCACTAAATATACTGCGTCATCGGTAAATACTGGATCAGCAATAGTTCGGTAGTATTTTTTGTTTTGAGTATTAGAAAACAAACCTTTTCCGCCGTCCATATCATTTTCATAAATGGCTTCCCATAATTTTTGTCCGTTGTTGATGTTGTATACTTGTAATCCGTTTAAGTACATGTAAATTTTATCATCTTTGATCCACAAATCAACAATGGCTCTTCGAGTAACTAATTCTTTTTCAATAACTCCCATAAAAGTAGCATCCCAAAGTACATCGCCATTTACTGCATTGATTTTGACCAATTGATTTTTAAATCCGGCAAACAAAGCACCTAAAGCAGTAGGTTTGAAGTTGATCATGATGATTTCGTTGCGTTTGGCATCGTAAATGTATTTTCCAACACCACCTTTGAAGCGGTTGGTTTCCCACACTTTTTCGCCCGTATTGGCTTTTACCAAAATTACTGATGCCTTTTGTGAAATTAAGAACGAATCCAGTTCTGAAATGTATTTTACCGTTTCCAACTCACCTTGGTCGGCTCCATCTTCTGATTTAGTTCCTTTGGGCAATAAATTTTGAAATTGCTCTGAATTCCACATTTCTTTTCCAGTTACAATATCAATTACTGCCACGCGATCGGTTCCCATTTTTCGTTCATCGAATAAAAAAAGATAGCCGCCTTTTTCCTTCCAAATCACGTATTGGTATTCGCATTTATTAGTATTATTGGTAGTGATTTTTTTGTAGTCACCACTCCACATCATTTTTCCTGTTCCGTCTAAAACAGTAGCCGAATTGTCGTCGGTTCCGATGATGAGCGAACCGTCTGGACTGCTCAATGCCAAACGCGTGGCTTTGTTGTCAAATTCTGATTCCCAGACAGTTCCAAAACTACCCGATTTTTTTCCGGCTGATTTTCCGCCGCCTTTACCTAAAAGTTTTCCAAATTGAGCTGACGAAGGAGTTGCAACTAGCATTCCTAAAGCTAAAAATAAAATTGTTAATTTTTTGTTCATGATGGTTTCATTTTACAGATTTCAGTTGCCCGATATCTTAGTTATATAATTAGAGATTGGTTTAAAAAGTAATGGTATAGCGTATTTTATACCTTTGTTGTTTTTGCAACTTGAATTGAAATTTGTGATTCAAGATGTAATCCGACATAAAATTGATGAAGTCGATGTTTTTGATGTCGCTGTCCACTTTAAAAAATGACGATACTTTTCCGTTTTGCACTACGCTAATATCGACCACCATAGTTCCTTTTACATCGGCGTATTTTTTGGCTTTCTTTTTGGTAAAATCGGAGGATTGAAATACCTCATCAATTTCTTTAGTTACTGTTTCAGACACAATTTCTTCGTCTGTGAGCACAGGTCGTTGCGCATTCATCACAGGAGAAATCAACAGTAAAAAAGTCAATCCAAAAACAAGTCTAATAATTTGCATGACGAATTAGTTTTAAGTTACAAGGCAAACTTATAGCTTAAACTAAGGGTCGGAAATACGTAAATTTTCGTATTTTAACTAAAATGAATGTGAGGCAATTGTTCCTGAAGTTTTTGAATCTTTTGGTTGAGATTGCTCAGAAACTTCTGATGACCTTCTGAATTGGGATTGAAAGGCCGATGGTGCAATGCGCGCTGAATTTTAC
>JACCDI011823080.1_pt1 | contig 14611 bp, 9 predicted proteins | sample 7442791 | NCBI WGS metagenome assembly JACCDI01 (sample SAMN15323434, study PRJNA562643) | freshwater metagenome | isolation source: river surface water | place: USA:Blue River Watershed | collected 2017-08-15 | reverse complement strand
TCTTATCTATAAGTAAGTCAAGTGTACGCTTTAATATAATAGGGTCTGGAATACCATCTTTAAGGGCTTCCGAATAGGCACGCAAACAAGTAAGCTCTAAATTGTCAAGCATGTCGTTTAAAGCAAATTTCCCATCGTTTGTGGTGGTTAGCTTATTCTTTACCCTTTGCTTTTTATCATTCCAATCTATTGGCTTTACTGACTGGCCAAACTCATATCTTAACCTTCTCTTTTGATAAGCAAAGTCTAAAGCTATATTTGAAAAGCCATCTTTCCCTTCTGACTTTAACCTAAAATTGACTTGTGGTTTACGTGGCATGGTACCTTCCCTTTTTGGAAAGGTACGAAATAAAATGATATTAGGTGACACTATAGGTGACACTAAAATTGAATTCCGTTGCTATTTAAAATGATAGAAAAATATATTTATATTGATTATCAATGATTTATTATCTAATTATCATTTAAAAATATAGCCAATATCAATAAGTTACTGTCCTCCCCCTACAGCACTAAAAAGCTCCTATTACATTGATAATAAATGTTTTAGGAGCTTTTTGATTTATATTAGGGAACAATAGAGGGGGCAGTTTTGAGAAATTAGTTTCAAAACAATTATTATCCTTCTAATTTACTTACAGGCTTGTCGGGCTTTGCATACGCATAACGATCTATCAATTCCGTTTTGTAATACGCGTCTAATCCATTGCTACAAATGCTTCCAGCTTGGTCAAGGTGTAAGAATCCATCTGTAGTGGGTTGGAGCGAAGGATCAATCAACACTTGTTCCAATTGACCAATGACTAAAAAAGTATCGTTTAATTCAATCGGAATAATCTCTTTTAAAGAAAGTAAGTATTTGATATGGCTTTCTTGCACAAAAGGCACTTGCACACCAGCAATATATTCCTCGGCCAATCCTACTTCGGAAAACTCATTCACTTCGTCCGGATATTTAGCGCTGGTTTGATGCGCTTGCGCTAAAAAATTTGGATGAATATGGTTCACGGTATAAAATCCATTCGCCTTAATATTCGCTAAAGTATGCGGTGCGGCTGCCACAGGGCGATTGATGTAACCAATCAATGCAGGATCAGAACCAATATGCACCATGCTGCTAAACATACCCAGATTGGGTACACCTTGTGCATTGATGGTGCCAATTAAACTAGCCGATTTAAAACCAGTTAAGCTATTGATAAAATTAGCTCTATAAAATCTTTCCCAAGATTGCCATTCGGCAGAAGTAAATTGTTGCATAAAAAAAATAACAAGTGAAGGCTTAAAAAGTTTGAATGCTATTTAAATGAAAATAAATTCATAGCGCTCGGCTGAATCATTTCTTTTGAATAGACTTTCCAATTGGTAAAAGGATGTGTTGGAAAAAACAAAGTGGTCATCACAGTACGCCCACCATCAGCAAATAATTCAACAGATGTTTTATCCAATAAAATAGTTAGATCCATTGTTGCATCATCCGCAAATCTAGGCGCAGTAGCCACTGCAGCGAACCCTTCATAAAATTTTGATACACCCGCATTTTTTCGATCAATAAAAAATTGTTTTTTATTCGCATCATATCCAACGACTAGTTTTTCATTAAATGCATTGGATAAAACAATTTCAAAATCACTTACTTTTAATTCTGCAATGTCAATTCGATTGGGAATTGCATTTTCATTGAATGCAATTTTTGTAAAACGATCATTCAATTCCTTCACAGGATTTGATACTAAAAGGTAATCGTTTGAAAAAATAGCGCTTGAACTAGACGCTGTATTTTCATTCGTATTGCTTTTCACTACACTCAATTCCCTAGGCACCGTCATTGCACTTCTCCATTTGTCTGTTGGTACCAAGTTCGCATAGTTCCAATTGCTCATCCACCCGATTAAAATATTGCGCTCACCAACATTCGAAAAAGTCACCCCCGCATAATTGTCTGGACCATAATCCATCCATTTTGTTTCGGCAGAAAATGGCTTAAATACATGACCATCAAAATCACCTACCATATATTGTGTGGCAGAGCCGCTATTAGGTCCGCCAGGATTCATACTCACTAATAAAACCCAAATCGGCCTTCCATTGACATTAAAAGACAATAAATCCGGACATTCCCAAACACCGCCATGAGCGAATTGCCCTTTGCCCAACTCAGATTCCTTGGTCCACTCAATTAAATTAGGGGAACTGTAGAACTCAATATGGTCCGCAACCGCCAAATTCATGATCCATTTTTGGGTTGGGGTATGCCAAATCACTTTAGGATCTCTAAAATCCTTCAAATTAGGAGTTTTAAGTACCGGATTGCCAGGATATTTAGTCCAAGTCCTGCCTTCATCTTGGCTAAAAGCAATGGATTGGTTCTGAAAATCCACCCTGCCCGCCTTTTCACCAGGCATATTGTGTTGGGTAAAAATGGCCACCAATGGAGCGTTGCCATTGCGCCCTAAACCGCTTGTATTGTTTTTATCCAAGACTGCAGAACCAGAAAAAATCATCCCAATGGAGTCTGGAAATAATGCAATCGGTTGATGCGCCCATTCCACCAAATCCTTACTGGTAGCGTGCCCCCAGTGCATGGGACCCCAAACAGTAGCAGCTGGATAGTGCTGATAAAATAAATGATATTGCCCGTTCAAGAAGATCATTCCATTGGGGTCATTCATCCAACCTTTTTGAGGGGTAAAGTGAAAAGCAGGTCTGTATAAGGTTTCATTATCCATTGGTTTACTCTTTTGAGTTTGCCCTTGAGCTGTCATTTGAGCCAAGATAAAAAGCAAAAAAAGACGAAAAAAGAGTCTATAAAATAGCATATAAGGGCGTTTTAATGATTAAAAATAGACATAAAAATGACAATTTTCTTAGTCTATTTTCTAGTGTGTTAACGAATTATTAACTAATTTAGGGGTTCGTAAAAAAATTAAATTATGAGAAAATTTGTCGCAATCCTTTTATGCGCAGTTTTGGGAGTAACTCAGGTTACTGCACAAACTAAAACGATAAAAGGTAAGGTAACTGAAGATGGGAAGAAGCCCATCGCAAATGCCTCTGTCTTAGTAAAAGGTTCTACAGTTGGAACCAAGGCAGACGAGCAAGGTAATTACACATTGGCTGTACCAGCAAATGCAAAAGTATTAGTATTTAGCGCTTTAAACTTTGTTAGCCAAGAAGCTAGCATTGGTTCTAAGTCTGAAATTAATGTAGTGTTAACTTCAGTTGCTTCTGATTTACAGGAAGTAATTGTAACAGGTTACGGTACTACTAAAAAAGCTGCAAACACAGGTTCTATTTCAACAGTGAAAGCTGCAGAAATCGAAAACTTGCCATTCAGCTCTGTGGACAAGGCATTACAAGGAAAGGTTGCAGGTTTACAATCAGTAGCAGCTTCTGGACAACCAGGTGCTAGCCAAGCAATCTTAATTCGTGGTGCGAGTTCAATCAACGCAAGTAACGCACCATTGTGGGTAATCGACGGAGTTCCGGTGAATGCTGGTGACGCATCTCGTTTACAAACTACTGGTAACTTGTTAAGTACATTGAACCCGAATGATATCGAAAGCATCTCTGTGTTGAAAGACGCTGCATCTCAGTCTATCTATGGTAGCCGTGCTGCAAATGGTGTAATCGTTATCACCACTAAAAAAGGTAAAGGTGGTAAAACGAAGTTCCGTTTTGATACAGAAGTGGGTCAATCAGACGTTGCTTATCAAAACGAAAAGTATAAGCCATTAAACGCGCAACAATACTTAGATATCACTCGTGAAGGTTTAGTAAACGGTGGTTATTCTGCTACTCAAATTGCATCAACTATGACTGCATTGGGTCAAGGAAATGGCATTGACTTTAACTGGTATGATAATATCATGCGTAAAGGTCAACAACAACAATATAACTTTAGTGCAGAAGGTGGTAACGATAAAACTACTTTCTTCTTATCTGGAGGACATTTCTACCAAGAAGGTACTTCAATCAACTCTCAGTTGAGAAGAAATAACATCAATGTTAGAATCAACAACAAGGCAACTGAAAAATTAAACATTAGCTTTAATTTAAATGCTGGTAATGTAAACCAACGTGCTCCTTTAGCGGGTGGTGCTTTTGGTAACCCATTATTGAGTACTTATTTCTTATTGCCATCTTATTCTGCTTACAAAGCAGACGGTTCTTACAACTATGTATTGAACAGTGGTTTACATAACACAGTAGCTTTATCTGAAATGGATAAGCGCTTCTTACGTCAAACAAGTGCAAGAGGAAGTGTTACAGGTGAATATAAAATCTTAGACAATTTGAAATTCAAATCTGTTTATGGTATTGACTACAACAACTTAGAGGAAGATCAGTACAATAACCCACTTCATGGTGATGGTGTTGCTTCTGGTGGTCGTGCATTTGCATACTATACTCGTTACTTCAACTATGTTTGGACAAACACTTTAGATTTACAACAAAATATCACTCGCAACGGAGATCTTTCTACTTCAACTCAAATTGGATATGAAGCTCAAAAGTCTGCAGGATATTTTTCTTCTTTACAAGCACAACAGTTCCCTCCATCTTTGTCTTTGACTTATCCAGCTTCTGGTGCTAGTCCAACCACTGCGAATGCAACTATTTCTGATTACACTTTCGAATCTCAGTTTGCTTCTACTAACTTGAACTACCAAAATCGTTTTGTCATTTCTGGAAGTTTCCGTCGTGATGGATCTTCTCGTTTCAGTGCAAAAAATCGTTATGGTAATTTCTGGTCAGTGGGTGCAACATGGAATATTGATAGAGAGAAATTCATGAGCAATATTAAGTTCATTGATCAATTGAAATTACGTGGTTCTTATGGTGTGAATGGTAACGCCGGTATCGGTAACTACGATGCACCTGCATTATACGGATTTGGATTCAACTACAACCAATTACCAGGTTCAGCACCAACTAACGTAGGTGATGAGAACTTAACTTGGGAGTTAAACAAACCAATGAACGTTGGTCTTGATTTCAGTGTATTAAAAAATAGAGTGAATGTAACTTTTGATTACTATGTTAGAACATCAGAGGATCTATTGTTGAGTGTGCCATTATCTAACACATCTGGTTTTGGATCTGCAACAAGAAACATCGGTTCAATGGAGAACAGAGGTGTTGAATTTGCAATCAACATTATCCCAATTCAAACTAAGAACTTACGTTGGGATATGGATTTCAACTTCTCAAACAATAAGAACAAAATCTTGAGCTTGCCAAATGATGCAGATATTTTATCTGGAAATTATATCATTCGTGAAGGACAAAGTTTAAATACTTTCTTTATGCGTGAATACGCTGGTGTAAATCCTGCAAATGGAGATCCATTGTGGTATTCTGATGATAAGCGTACAAGCAAAACAAATGTATACCCTGGTGCAGCAGCTCGTATTTTAGCGGGTCAGGCTTTACCTAAATACTTTGGTTCATTCACCAATGCGATCACTTACAAAGGATTTAATTTAAGCGCTCAATTGTACTATAACTTTGGAAACAAAGTGTATGACACATGGAGAGGTTACTATTTAGGTTCTGGATTTGGTGGCACTTTCAACAAAGTACAACGTCAGTTAGATCGTTGGCAGCAAGCGGGAGATGTTACTGATATTCCTAAATATGTATATGGAGGCAACAAGAGCTTCAACGGCGCATCTACATTTAACTTAAGCGATGGTAGCTTTATCCGTGTTAGAGATATTCAATTTGGATACAATTTACCAAAGTCAATTTTAGACAAGGTTAAATTAGGAAGTGCAAATATTTATGTTAGAGGAACCAACTTGTTCACATGGGTGAAGGACGAAAACTTACCATTTGATCCAGAGCAAGGAACTGGTAGTGCTACTAACTTGAATGTTTTCATTCCTAAGACAGTTACTGTAGGATTAAGCCTATCATTCTAATAAAAGTTAAATTCAAATAGAAAAGAATATGAAACGATTTACAATAAAAAACTTGATGTTAGCAACAGTGTTGTTAGTATCATTGGCTTCTTGTAAAAAGAGCTTCTTGGAGCTAAACCCTCCAACCTCTTTGACACCAGAAGCTGCATTAGCTACCGAAGCAGATTTGCAGGTAGCTTTGCGTGGAGCATACGCGGGATTAAAATCTACTGCTTTATATGGTAGATCTTTAATGGTAATTGGAGATATAATGGGTGACAATACTTATCAATCTACATTGAACACCAACCGTTACACATTATTCAATAACTACACTTACAACGTTACTGACGGAGATGTAGCTGGGTTATGGAATGCTTCTTATTCTGTGATTTTACGTGCAAACAATATCATCAACTCTACAGTTGCTGCAAATGCAAACGTAAATCAATACAAAGGTGAAGCATATGCAATCCGTGCTTTAGCATACTATAATTTAGTACGCTTTTTCGGAACTCCATATACTCAAGACCCTACTGCTTTAGGTGTGCCTTTGGTAACTACTTACAACGCAGATTTGAAACCAGGAAGAGCTAAAGTTTCTGAAGTGTATGCATTAATCAACGCTGACTTAACTCAAGCGTATACATTAATGACTAAGTTCACTAACTCTTCTCAATTTAGCAAGTATGCTGCTAAGGCATTACAAGCTAAAGTGTATAACACAATGGGAGATAAAACAAATGCAAAAACTGCTGCTTTAGATGTCATTACAAATAGTGGATTTACTGCTGTTACTGCTGCTGCACATGCTGGCTACTGGGCTGGTGTGAGTTACAGAACAGATAAAGTAGAAACTTTATTTGAATTGTCATTTGATGCTGTTGCAAACAACGCATTTGATGCATTGGCATATATCTACTTGCAATCAGGTAACTATGGCGACATGTTATGTTCTGATGATTTATATGCAACATTTGCTGCAAATGATGCTAGAAAAGCATTGTATGCAACTGGTACAAGAGGTGGTTTAGCTTCTGTATTTGTAAATAAATACAGTTCTTTCAGCGGCGACCACTCTGATACTAAAGTAATTAGAATGTCTGAAATGTATTTAATCGCAGCTGAAGCTTCTTACCCAGCGAACGAAGCAGATGCTATTAAATATGTAAACGAAGTAACTAGCAGAAGAGGTGCAGCAGCAATCGCTTCTACAGGTGCTGCTTTATTAGAAGACATCATTACTGAAAGAAGGAAAGAATTGGCTTTCGAAGGTGAAAGATACCATGACTTACAAAGATTAAAGAGAGATGTAGTACGTAGTACAAACTACCCTGCTGCTGCAAGAACAATTGCTTTCTCTAATTTCAGAAGAATCATGCCGATCCCTCAAGGTGAATTGGATGCGAATCCAACCATCAAGACTCAACAAAATCCAGGTTGGAATTAATCTTCCTATTTTGAATGATATCGAAAGGCTACCCAAGGGTAGCCTTTCTTTTTTCTAGTCATTTTTGACTACTCTTTTTTAACTAAGTTTTATTTTAAAAAATCAGTCAAAGCAATTAGTTTTAGGCAACAAACAAGCAAGTATGAAAAAGATTATTTTATTTTTTTTATGGAGTATGGCTTTACAAAATGTACAAGCACAATTACTACAATTACAAGATCCCGTATCCAGTAAAAATTTTAATCCTGAGAAATATGCTGGAATCAGAGGCACCCCCTTATTGGTAGACAAATGGCAGCATGGCTCAGTGATTACCAATAAAGGCTATTATGCCGATTTATTATTAAAAATCGACCTCTATGATAACCAAGTGTTTTTTAATAAGGACGACGAGTCTTTTGAGTTATTAGACCAAATTGTTGCAATTCGTTTGTTCCCAAAATGGCCAGATACGGTTCAACAACAGGTTTTTATAAAAGGCATGTCACAAAACAATATTAAACCAGAACAATATGTTCAGGTATTGGTAGCACAGGGGCCGGTTCAATTGTACCGATCAGACATTAAACAAGTGACAGAAATGAGCGAAATCAATGCAGGAATGGTCAAAACCTTTGCCAATACCAGCAGGTATTTCGTGAAAAAGGGAGATCAGTTCAAATTAGTTAAATTGAATAAAGAGGAAATTATGCCCTATTTAGTCGAAAAAGAGGCCGAAATCAACGATTTTATGGCAAAAAAGAAGCTAAATCTTAAAAAAGAAGCTGATTTCATACAATTAATCCAAGCCTATAATGCACTATAAATAGAGAAGAGGGCTAAGAATTAAATAAAATCAACCAAATTAGGTTTTATTTAATAATCTGCTTCTTCAATTTATACACCTAACCTTTCATGTAAAGCTAAAACCCCCTAATTGGGGGTTTTTCTTTGTGTAAACTAGATTTAAATTTCCAATATGAATTAATTGTTAACAGCATTTATATGTGACGAAAGGCACCAAAAAATCATCGTTTCGAACTACCTTTGCGCCAGAAAATTAACAAGTTTTTGGCTAAATCAATCCTTAGCCGACGCTAGTTGAATTTCAAGCAACGCAATTAGAAAATAAATCCAAACAAATGAAAAAAACAATCTTGTTTTTAGCAAGCTGTATGATGACCATCATCAGTTTCGCTCAGATTACAACTTCAACCATTTCTGGTGTTGTTGTAAACGAAAAGAAAGAAGTATTGGTTGGTGCATCAGTCGTAGCGACGCACGTTCCAACAGGTACAACGTACAAAACAGTAACAAACAAAACAGGTGCATTCGTGTTCCCAGCAGTAAGAGTTGGTGGACCATTTACAGTTGCAGCTAGCTTTGTAGGTTACAAAAACGATCAGGTAACTGAAGTTGCAACCAATTTAGGTGTGGCTACAAACGTAGATTTCGTTTTGTATGCAACTGGTTCAAACTTAAAAGAAGTAGTTGTAGCTAGCAATAGAAACGGCTTATTCTCTAAGGAAAGAACTGGTACTGCACAACAATTTGGAAGAAGAGAATTACAAAACATTCCAGTAACTGGACCAAGAACAATTGACGGTATTACGAAGTACAACTCAAATGGTAATGGTGCAAGTTTCGGAGGACAAGATTCTCGTTTAAACAACTTCACAATTGATGGTTCTCAATTCAATAATGGTTTCGGTTTAGGTTCTTCAGCACAAGCTGGAGGTAGAACTGGTGCTTCTGCCATCTCTTTAGATGCGATTGAGCAATTACAATTGAACATCGCTCCATTTGATATCCGTCAATCAGGTTTCACTGGTGCTGGTATCAATGCGGTAACAAGATCAGGTACAAACGAAATTGAAGGTTCTTATTACCAAACTGAAAGAGACAACTCTTCTAAGTTCAATGGTACAAGAGCAAATGGTGTGAAAGTAACGGCTGCAAAATTCAGTGAAAAAACAAAAGGTTTCAGAATTGGCGCGCCAATCATCAAGAACAAGTTGTTCATTTTTGCGAACTATGAGAAATTAGAAAAAACAGAGCCAGGTACCAACTGGATCTCTACAGGTTCTCCATTAAGCGGTTCTCAAATTTCTCGTCCTACATATACTGAATTAGAAACTTTATCTAAATTCATGCAAGATAAATTTGATTACACAACTGGTCCTTGGGAAGGTTATAACAATGCAACCGTATCAGAGAAGTTCTTAATTAGAACAGACTGGAACATCAATGATATGCATAAATTAACTGCACGTTATGTACACCATAACTCAAATGCAGATATCAATATCTCTAACTCATCTTCAGCAGGTTTTGGTAACAGAACCGGTTCAGCTTTGGCAATGGCTTTCCAAAATAGCGGTTACGGTATTATGGATAACACACGTTCAATTGTAGTTGAGTTAAACAGTAAGTTATCTAACACATTGCACAATAACTTGATTGTGGGTTATGATAAGCAAATTGAAAATAGAGCATATAGAAGTCAAATGTTCCCAACCATCGATATTAAGTCTGGTTCTACTACTTTAACATCTGTAGGTTTTGATCCATTCACTCCAGGAAACAAATTAGACTACAATACTTTCCATATCACAGACAACTTGACTAAGTATTTAGACAAGCATACCATTGTTGCTGGTTTCAACTATGAGAAGTATCAGTCTAATAACTTGTTCTTCCCTGCATCAAATGGTGTGTATGTATTCAACAGTTTAGCTGATTTCTATACAGCTGCAAACCAATCAGTGGCAGCAGGTGGTGCTCCATCTGCATTTGTTCCAGCACGTTTCCAGTTCCGTTATTCTGCATTACCAGGTGCTGTTGAACCATTACAAGTTTTAAAAACATCTCGTTTAGACATTTATGGTCAAGACGAATACCAATACAATAAGAACTTGAAATTAACAGCAGGTTTAAGAATGGCTGTAATTGGTTTTGAAAACACTGCTATTGAAAATCCTGCAATCACTGCAATGACATTTGCAAATGGTGCTAAGTTCAATACAGGTGTAATGCCTAAAACACAAATCTTATTTGAACCAAGATTAGGTTTCAACTGGGATGTGAATGGTGCAAAGAAAACACAAGTGCGTGGTGGAACAGGTGTATTCACTGGTCGTCCTCCATATGTGTTTGTATCTAACCAAGTGGGTAACAATGGTGTGTTAACAGGATATATCGATGTTAGTGGTGCTGCAGCTACAAACTATGGTTTCACTGCAAATCCAAACAAATACTTTATCCCTGCAACACCTCAATTGCCTTCTACATTTGATATCGCATTAACAGAAGAGAACTACAAGTTCCCTCAGGTTTGGAAATCTAACTTAGCGGTAGATCAAAAATTACCATTTGGTTTTGTAGGTACAGTTGAATTCTTGTTCAACAAGAACTTAAACGCAGTACACTACTACAATGCAAACTTAAAAGGTGCAGTTTCTCAATTTACTGGTGCAGATAACAGATTAAGATTCGGTGGATCAGATGCTACAGTAAGAGTAAATACTAATGTTTCTAATGCAATTGTATTGACAAACAAAAACAAGGGTGATTATAAATCAATGACTGTTAAATTAGAAATGCCTTATAGAAAAGGATTATGGGGATCTTTAGCGTGGACTACTTCAAACGCTACAGACTTCATGAGTGCAGGTTCAATTGCTTCAGGTAGCTGGACAGGTGCAAGATCTGTAAATGGTAACAACGATTTATCTTTATCAAATTCAGATTTCAATATTCCTAACAGAATCGTAGGTTTATTAGGTTACAAGATTGAATATGGTGGTGAATATGGTGGAACTACAAGTTTCTCTATTGGATATGTTGGATCTCAAAATGGTGCTTACTCATACACTATCTCAGGTGATATGAATGGAGATCGTGTATTTAATAATGAATTGATCTATGTTCCAAAAGCAGCTACAGAAATTAAGTTTGCTCCATTGACTGTAGGTAATATTACATATACAGAAGCGCAACAACAAGCTACTTTCTTTAACTATGTAAATCAAGACAAATACTTGAGCACACGTAAAGGACAGTATGCTGAGCGTAATGCTTCTACGGTACCAATGTTACACCGTTTTGATGTATCTATTGTACAAGAGTTCTTTGTAAAAGTAAAAGGCAAGCGCAATACTTTACAATTCAGAGCTGATATCTTGAACATTGGAAACAGAATCAACAACAAATGGGGTGTTTCTCAAAGAGTTACCAACCCACAAATCTTAGCATTCAGTTCTGTGAACTCAGCTGGGGAGCCATTGTACAAATTGGCTACTCAAAAGAATGTGGATGGATCTACTACATTGATCAGAGACACTTATTCAAAAAATTCATCTGTGTATGACGTATGGCAAGCACAGATTGGTTTAAGATATATCTTCGGTAGATAATAGAAGATAGTACTAAAATGGGATTTTAAAACTACCATTTAGTAACTACAAAATATTATTACTATTGCTTTAAACCGCCCCAATTGGGGCGGTTTTTTTATGCATAAAACAGTAAAAATCATAACCTGGGTAAAATAAAAACATAAACCTTTTAATTTGCTTAAAAAGTAGGAACTTAGAAATCTAAAAACAATCTTATGGCTATTTCAGTTTGGGAACAATCAACCTATTTTGCACCTAAAGATTTGGTGATTGTGGGGTGTGGTTTTGTAGGATTATGGACTGCATATGAAGCGATTCAAAAGAATCCCAAATTGAATATCACCATTCTAGAGCGTGGAATTATTCCTTCGGGGGCAAGTACACGCAATGCTGGGTTCTCATGTTTTGGAAGCGTATCAGAATTAATGTACGATGTGCAATTGATGGGTGAAGCTGCCATGTTGGAAACTGTGAAGATGCGCTATGATGGATTGCAAAGAATTCAAAAGGTATTTAAGGCTACCGAAATTGATTATAACCAATGGGGTGGATATGAATTATTTGAAAAGAAAATAAAATTAGATAAAATAAATAAAGGGAAAATCAATCAAAAGAAAATAAAAGAAAATGTAGCTAAAGGAGGATATGATGTTTCAAAATTAGATGACGACATAGCTTATTTAAATAAGATACTGGCCCCTGCTTTAAAGACGACTAAGAAAAATGGCAAGTACCTTCCTATTTATACTAATGCGACAAAAGATATAAAGAACTTAGGATTTCAAGGGATTGAGGCGCTTGCATACAATCAACTAGAGGGACAATTGAATTCCGCAAAATTGGTCTTGGCATTACAAAAAGCAGTACAAGCAAAAGGCGTACAGATCCTATTTAACACAGAAGTCAAAAAATTCAAAAGTCATGCTAAGGGTGTTACCATTCATAGCAATTTAGAAGCGCCAATAGAAGCAAAGCAATTTTTAGTGAGTACTAATGGTTTCGCGAAAAAATTGATCCCAGGTTTAGATGTGGTGCCTGCAAGAGGACAAGTATTTGTGACCGAACCTATCCCTAATTTAAAATTTAAAGGATGTTTCCATTTTGATGAGGGATTTTACTATTTCCGCAATCTAGGCAATCGATTATTACTAGGAGGCGCAAGAAATAAAGATTTCAAAAATGAAAAAACGTATTCATTAGAAACTTCTGTAAAGATTCAAAACGTATTAGAGGATTTTATGATGCAGCGTATTTTACCCAAAGGGACTAAAAAGCCAAAAATAGAGCTAAGGTGGAGTGGCACCATGGGCATTGGAAAAATTAAAAAGCCCATCATTCAAGAAGTACAACCCAATGTTTATTGTGCAGTGCGCATGAGTGGAATGGGCGTAGCCATTGCTCCAATAGTTGCAAAGAAGGTAGTTAAGCTCATGATGGGGAATACTAATAATTAAATAATTGAAGCGCCTGATAGGCATCAATTACCGGTAAATCACTTTTCTTGAATCCCTTTTTATCTCTCGTTACAATGAGATTGATTTTAGAGTTAGACTTGGCTGAAACAAATTGAACTCCATCTTCAAAATCATTAAAACCAATGTGAATTGCCTTATTTATAATTGATTCATCCGTATTTATAACAAAAGATGTTTTTAATAGATCTTGAAAAATCAAAAGGCATTTATTATGAGCGACTTTATTAATTCTTAAGAGGTAATATATTGTAGTAAATGATTCAGCTGAGATATAAATTTTAATTTTATTGTCTTTGGCTAATCTGTATAACTCAATAGCTGCAATATCATGCGGAGCTCTTGCCGCAAATATGTCAATTATTATATTTGTATCTAAGTATATATGTTTCATTTTAATTTATTGTATTTGTCTAATAAATACAATCCAATTTCTTTTTTATAATCATGATTATCTGGCAAATGGATGATACCTCTATACTTTTCAATTAAACTAGTCGATTTTTTTAAACTAGGTTTTGTGGGATTTGCTGATTTTATCGTTCCTGAAACCGCCTTCAAATAATTCTCAACCAAAGAAGAAAGGCTCTCATCATTTTTTTTTGCATATTTCTTTGCATTATAGATGACTTCATCTTCCATTACAAGGGTCAATTTCGTTTTCATTACACGTGTATTTAATAGTATAAATATACGTGTATTTAAAATAAGGGGTGAAATAAATAAAACAATTTTAAAATTAGAAACCTTTCTAATACTATCTTTGCGCCATGGGGCAGAAAAAACTAATCAAATTTGCGGCGATCAAGGAATATGAAAACGTGTTGGAATATCCGCAAGATATGCAGGGTAAATGGGCTGCATTTTTTGAAGCATTAAAAAAAGAAGTTTCCCCGATTGAAACATCCACATTAACAATTGTAAGTAGTTCGCAACCAAAGCTACCCCTTACTTTAGAATTAGCATGCGGAAGAGGTGAATATGCAGTAGGTTTAGGCAGAATGTTTCCTGAACAAAATTTCATTGGTGTTGACTTAAAAGGAAACCGCATTTGGAAAGGTGCAAGCATTGCCAATAAAGAGGTTTTAAAGAATGTTGCTTTTGTTCGCTCACAAATAGAACTAACACCAAACTATTTTGCCAAAGACGAAGTGGATGAAATTTGGATCACATTCCCCGACCCTCAATTAAGATGGTCTAAAGCAAAGAAGCGATTGACACATCCAAAGTTCTTGAGGTTATACCAACAATTTATAAAAGGGGGGAACGGAAGTAATAAAGAAAGCAGAAACAATAGATCTGAAAATGGTGATGGTAATAATGGATTAGGAGCAGGGATTGTTCATTTAAAAACGGACAGTCCCCTACTTTATAACTTCACATTGAAAGTAATTGAAATGTATGGCC
>JACCDI010648673.1_pt1 | contig 14612 bp, 10 predicted proteins | sample 7442791 | NCBI WGS metagenome assembly JACCDI01 (sample SAMN15323434, study PRJNA562643) | freshwater metagenome | isolation source: river surface water | place: USA:Blue River Watershed | collected 2017-08-15 | reverse complement strand
ACAAGAGTGGCCAGATGCGGTAAATCGATCATTCAAGCACGGGAATAGCTCAATTTACGTCAGAATGCAAGGTCCGAGTGAGTTCGGAATTAGCGGACTTTTGGAAAAATGGGATATCAAAAATCGCTTAAAAGAACTCTATGTTCCTACGTTGATGATCGGGGCAAAATTCGACACCATGGACCCGAAATCGATGGAAGAACAAAGTAAATTAGTCCAAAAAGGATCCTACTTATATTGCCCTAACGGTAGTCATTTAGCGATGTGGGACGACCAAAAAGTCTACATGAACGGCGTTATTTCGTTCATTAAGAAGGTGGATGGGGAATAATCTACCTTATTCATTGGAGACGAAGGCCGCCTCTGACAAGGCGGCTTTTTTTCTATCTAATTAAAACCCGATCAAATTTGTTATTGGCATTTAATTTAAACGCATTAAAGCTTGGTGCTAACCAGCCTGAAGAACCTTTTTCCCAATTTTGACCTTCTATCAATATCTCAGGCTTCCCATCTTGGTCATAATCGACCACTTTTATCCAATCGACATCGTAATGATTGGGATTATCATATGCTTGGCCTTCAAAAATCTCTTTCGTTTTATTTACAAATTGATTTCCTCCTTTATTTTCATAATATTGAATGACATAATGGGCATCATAACCATGACTAGTATTCACAAACAAGTCTAAATCGCCATCTTTATCCAGATCAAAAACGGCACAATCCATACTCAAACTTGTTTTTAAATCAATACTTTCTAAAACAAGCTTATTACTATTAAAATAAGGGAAACCAGCTTTACCCCAATAAATATGAAACGGTCGACTAAAGTCATTCACGTTAGGTTGATCTGAAGGGTTGTTTTGCACACCTACTAATAAATCTACAAAGCCATCTCCGTTTAAGTCTATTAGCTCTTGCGATAAGCTTCTAAAATAATACCCACCTAAACTTGGTGGGCCAGCTGTAAGAAACTCGACAGGAATATCTACTTTATCAAAAGTAAAGTCTCCTTTTCCCATTAAAAAATAGGTTTTACCTCCAGCTATTATATCTGCAAAACCATCCTTATTAATATCTCCTACAGCCACACTATGTGTAAACTCCTTGGGTCCTTGAAAAATAGTAATGGTTTTCGAAAAACCATTTTTACCTCCTTTGGATATAAATAGACCCCGTAAATTTTCATTATCATCTGAGGCACCTGCAAATATCAAATCAAGATACCCGTCATTATTCAAGTCCGAACTAACTAATTTTCTCGTTCCTGAGTCGCCTATTTTTTCTCCACCAGTCATATCGACTTGAGTATAACCAGTAGAAAACTTTGTGTAGAATTTAAGATAACCGGCTACTCCATCATCTTTAAAAATATAATCTATATTTCCATCTCCGTCAAAATCAAAATATTCAATCCCAACGGCTATCATACCAATATTAGGAGGCTGCATCGTATGATGATTACTATACCATCCTCTATTTTTCTCGTGATTTTCCATCGAATTTAAACTGATCGTTTTGGAATTTTTAAGCAAATCATTTAGAGTAAAAGTTGCCTTTATGTTCACCGGTTTTGAGATAATAATATCTAATGGATTCACTGTCGAGTTCAAATCACCAGACCAATTTGAAAAGGAGTAGCGAGGGCCAGGCTGCGCTGTCAAACGAACGGTTGTTCCTGAAGGATATTGGGATTGAGGAGCAATGGCAACTACTTCTTCCTTCACCGTACCATTTCCTTCAATCGTTAAATTCAGTGGATATTCTTTTCGAACAAAAATCGCTTTTAATGAAATGGGTTTTATGACTTTAATTTCAAGTAGCGAATCAGCACTAGTAATATCTCCTTCCCAGCCTTTAAATTTCCAATTAGTAGTAGCTGTTGGCGTCAATCTAACCGTCGTTCCAGATGGATATTGACTTTGCGGCGCAATAGCAATTACCTCTTCTTTAACTGTACCACTTCCTTCAATTGTTAATGTCAATGGATATTGTCTTTTTTCAAACACTCCTGTCACTAGTTTGTCTATATCCATCGTTACTGAACTAGGATTATTCGTGCCAGAAATACTTCCTTGCCATTCCTTGAATAGATACTCCCCTGCTGGGGTCGCAATTAATGAAACAATCGTGCCTTTTTCATATGCATTGGATGGTGGTGTAACAGTACCCCCACTTACAGGTGTCACACTAACCGTAAGCTCATGTTGAATTATTTCTTTAGTGCAAGAAAAGACTATGATTGAAATTAGTGCTACAACAACTTGAAATCTCATATTTATTTAATTTTATTAATCTTGATTGACTTCATTCCTGAATTATCATTGGACAACAGATTTAGAATATAATTTCCCGAATCTAAATGACTCAAATCTAGCTGGTCTCCATCAAGTACATTTGTTTTTCTGTAAACTGAGGATCCAGAAAAATTAATCACATTGATTTGAACTGAACGACCAAATTCTACAGGAAAATTGACTTTAAAGCGATTTGAAAAAGGGTTGGGTGAAATAAGTACTTGATTCAAAATAGCTTCTTCTGTACTTGTGATTACAATGGCAAAGGGTTTACTTATCTCACTTTCACAAGGGCTTATCACCTTTACAGTGTAATTCCCTCCCTTTGTGGGATTGAACATTTTTTGGGTAGCATTATCAATTTTAACATCATTGAAAAACCATTGATTTCCTTCTGCAGCACTTGAAGTTAATCCACCGTTGGCATCAATCGTAATGGTAGGAATCGTAGGAATTGGATTCACTACCACAGTAGCGGCAGAACTCAACACACTGCTACATTCTCCATCGATGGCCTTTACCTTATAAATTCCGGATGCACTGACCGTAAGAGAGCTAGAAATTGCATTCGTAATTGCATTCCCGTTCAGATACCATTGATTTGTTATGGCTGTACTTTTTAGAACCACATTTTGACCTGCACAAAACGACAAAGTAGTTGCATTTGAAATAACCGGAGGAGGTACAATACCTAATTTAGTTATTGAAATAGTATCTGTTTTAGCTTCACAACCTAGACTATCTACTTTAGAAATAACAAGTTTAGTTGATTCTGTAAAGAACTTAGATGTCACAATGGATGAATCGACTTTAGTCCCATAAAACCATTTATACTTTTCTCCTTTTTGGGAATTGGAGACCGATAATTTTAGCGTATCTACTGCACAAAAAGTGAATTTTGACGTATTTAGCAATGGTTTTGCAGGGTTACAAAAAATGGCATTGGATATAGTTTCCGGAATATCCGCGTAGACTTTAATTTTATCATTTTGATTGTCCAGAGCGAATATTTTGAACGACACTTCAGAAAACTTCAATGAGCCAATTGGAATCTTAAACGCTTTAATTTTGATCCGATTAGAATTAGGTTCAATCTGTTCAGTAACCACTTCATTAACTACGACATTATCAACCAAAACACCGTTTTTATACAATTCATAGCCATATCTCACACCTTCCTTAGTCACATTATTTAGCTTATAATTATTTAAGTTGATGTCAATTGAATTCGTAAAATCAACTTCAAATCGATTGTTATTAACTTCCAAAACTCTTTTGGCTGATAATAGATTAAAAGGCAATGGTGCAATATTTCGTTTTGTAAGCGATACTTTGAGCTCGTTAACAAACATGTCGTTTCCAATTCTGAATTCATAAGGGTAAATATGGGTGATGTAATTTGAGTCCAAAGCTCCCACATCTATATATTTGATATTTAGCTGTCCAGTGTTAGAATTAAGTTTCTCTTTAAAACTGTACCTAGGTGGTTTGGCGGAATAATTAATTGAAGCAGGGAAGGGTGAATATCCTATTGGAGCATGAGTTATTCTTTTTTCTGCGTCAATCAATATAAAATTTTGTTTCAACCTTGGATCTAAACTTGTATAAATGGAGTCAACGGGGAATTTAATTTTTGAAAAATCATAATTATACGCACCAAAACTTCCGGAATCATACTTATCGCCAAACAGGGAATAGTCAGCTAATTTTATATCGTTTGTTTGATAAGGCAAATTGATTTTTGATTTAGTAAAAACACTTAGATAATAAGGATCATTTGCAGAAATAAAATCTAATTGTCCATCTTGATTTAAATCATTCAATGAAACCGTGTTTAAAAAAGTAAAGTCTTTAACTTTAATTTCTTTTCCATTTGAAAATGCCATATTCCCCTTATCATCGAAGGAAGAAAAATTCCCATCAAACTTGGAAGGAAAGTAGACTGAAGGTATTTCAAAAAAATTAGTGAGTTTGAATTTTTTGATTGCTGTTTGTTTAAAATAATACAGTGTATTCGTTTTATTATTCCAGGATGGAAATTTAAGGAATTGAGCAATTCCACCAAGAGCCGGGTCAGGAGCTGCTCCTAATTGGGGATAAATATCAACTAACCCGTCACCATCAACATCGATATAATAAATTCTCCCTGAATTATCTAAACTTAAAGTCTTGCTTTCTTCCAAATCAAAAAACTCAGAGGTAACATCTATTAATTTGTTATTCCCATTTGCTTCAATAATTTTTTCAAATACTTTAAAATATTGTTGAATATCTCCGTCTAAAAATGAGGTAGCACCCTCTATTCTTTGGGGAGGACTTCCGGCCATAGAAGTGTTGAAACAAAGTATTAATTCTCGATTTTGATCGATATTTAGTTTAGAAATAAAGCGAGGGCCTATGTTCCAATTATCACTAAAAAGATTGACAGATTTATCAACTAATTTTGTGAAGATTATCTCTTTACTAGCCTTATTTACATCAAAATATCCAAGAGATCTATTTCTGGAGATGTTACCAGAACGAGGAGTATTTTGAGAATCCCAAGTTGTTACTTCCATCAAAGCTTCCTTGGCAGAATCTTGATCAAAATTCGAAGTATATCCATAAGTACCTTCTTGTATGCCGTAATTCAGATTTAAACCAGGATTAAATGTAAAAATATCAACTTTGAGATTACCTCCTCCTATATTTTCTATAAAATATGGTCGAAGTCGGCTAGTTAAACCATATGTATTAAGTATTGTATTCTGATTTTGAGTACCTATACCAAATACGAGAAAATCCTCATCACCATCAGCATCAAAATCCCCTTTTGTAATGCATTGACCCCAAAAAAATTTAGCAATTAATGTTTCTAATAAAGTTGAATAACTTTTTTTATTCTTCGTAACATCATCCATAACACCATCCTTGACCCGATAAATTCTAAAATCAAATCCAATCAAGACTTCTTGTCCAGGGATGACAAAATAGTCTGTATTTTCAAAAAAATTATACTTCGCATAAAACGATTTCCAATCAGTGTCATCAATTCCAATATCTCTTTCTCTTGTTGGATCTTGAAAAGTGTATTGAAAATAGTAATCACCCGTATCATCAGAGAAATATTTGAAGTACTCGCCATCAGCAACTAATTTTTCGGTCTTTTTGAGAGAAAAATTAAAATTTTTATCAAAATTCCCAAAGAGTGACAAGCGAGGATTACTAGAAGGATAATCCCAATCTCCTTTCAAAAAATTCTGTACACGCATCATCACATCTATCTTTCCGTCTTTATCAATGTCTTCTAGACGATTACCAAAATAGTTTAAGGCATCAATATCCTCAGATTCATAAATAATATGATTATACTCAAGCTTATTTAAATTTGATTGATCAAAGATTCGGTATGTGCTAGGACTTGTACCATTTTCAAAACTATTTTGAGCACATAGATTTAGCCCTATAATCAATAAAATAATCAGATATGGGACAGATGAAGTCTTCATAGAACAGCGAATAATTAAGAATGCCTCAAAGTACTTTAACCCCTCTTCCCTTCCTCTAAAAATTTGATTAATTGCGTTATAATAACGTAATAAACGATTATTATGACGCCCAAATAGTTTAATTAGCTACTTTTACATTTATTCCCTGTGTTCCAGATGAACAAACTGTTCTTATTTATTTACGTTATAACCTTCCTCTTAATTTCAGAACACGGAATTGCTGAATCGAGAAACCTTGATTGGATTTCGAATAATCATCCAAGAGTTAGAAAAAGAATCAATCTGAATGACTTGAGTTTTGAGGCAGAAATAAGAACAGATGAATGGTTGAAATTAGGCCAGGTTTTTATTCATCCCAAAGAACTTTCTGAACTGCAAAGCAAATTCAATTACGCTGACCCCTTTCATTGTTCAAATAGAATAATTCGCTTTGTATTGCAAGGAACGGGGTTAATTTATGAATTCGACGAAAAAGAGAAACACTTAACACGCATAGACAAAACCACCCACAGCGGTTATAATTTCAGCTCACATCGCTTTTATCGAAATAACATTTTGTACTCTATTGGCGGGGAAGGCTTTTGGTCCTACAATCGCCGAATTACCTATTTTGACGAAAAAGCTAGCAAAGAGTGGGAGATTCTACGACCTAAAAATGAAGGTCCAGAGGTGATTTCTGATGGATACCAGGGGTATTCAAAAAAGGCTGATGCTTTTTTTTCAGGTGGCTCTTTAAAAAAGAACTTCCTAGAAAACGAAGAAATCATTACTCAAACAGACCTCTTTAAATTTGATTTTAAATTAAAGTCGTGGGTGAATTTGGGGGAAATTAATTTTCCTAAATCGAATAATGCCTTTAGAACCATTTTCTGGAATGGCACACACTTTGTCCAATTAGAGCGGGATAGAGTGTATTTCTTAAATCCTTTGGCAAATACCATCCACGTCTACTCAGACAATACATCTTACTTCGAGGAAGCGGGGAACCATTATATTTCGAATGATACCGTCCTGTATTACAATCCACAAAACAAGGGAAATCTCCGCTTCATCGCAGTTGATAATTTGTTAAAGAAATCAAAATACGTAGGTGAATTTTACCGGGATTCAACTTCAACATTTCCTAATTACATATACGTTGTTATCTTTTCAATTCTCGTTGTTTTGGCCATTTTTCTCTTTAGAAAAAGACGAAAAAAATCGTTCAAATTAGACGATGTAGAAACCAAACTCCTTACTCATTTAGTACGAGCAAAAGAGCACAGCATTAGCACGTTAGACCTAAACGAATTATTAGAATGCTCCACTAAATCACAGGAAAATCAAAGACGCATTCGGTATGTAATTTTGAATCAACTGAATCAAAAATTGGAAAACCAATTGAGTATTAAAAATGCGATCGAAAGAACGCCATCAGAGGAAGATAAGCGAATTTTCAATTACCACCTTAAACCAGGAATAGAAGGCAAGATTCAATCCTTGGTCAAGCTTTAAATTTCGATTATCTCCAAAAATACAAGGCATCTAACCGCCGATACTTTTTACCCAAGTACCTTAAAATCTCTGAATGGACTAATTCTGGCTCTTCAAAAGGGGAGATATGCGTAGCATCAGGTACTATATAAAGAGAAGCCCGAGGAAGATTCTTGTACAAGGTAATTGTATGATCGATTGTGAACATATCATGATCTCCAGCCATCACTAAAAATGGTACCTGAATGGAATTTAATTGAACCAAGCTGATGTTGGGATTATTAAATGCATTATCCGCCACTTTCTTTTTAGAGGCCGCAATCTTAGTTTTATCTGGAGCCAAACGCTCATAAGTAGAAAAATACTGTGCAAGCGGCTTTCGGGTTTTGGCAAATAGGGGATCTGTGGAATTCATTTTCCAAGTCGTATCCATTGTCAATGCTACTCCCTTCGATTCCCCTAAAAAATTAGCCCCCATGATGACCGCTTTATCCATTTTCTCAGGATGAATCAAGGCTAATTCCAACGCAATATCTCCCCCATCGCTCCAGCCTACGAATTTAGCTTTCTTAATTTGTAATAAATCCATCAAGCCATTGACATCAAGCGCCATTTGCGCATAGGTTAATTCTTTCGCATCACTATCAGTGGTTCTGCCTTGGGAGCGAGAATCGACCGCAAAGACTTGGTATTTTTTTGAGAATGCAGCAATCATTCCTCCCATTGTTTCAATAGAGCCATAGCCGCCATGCAAGAGAATCAAGGGCTCCCCTTTACCATAGGTTTCATAGTACATGGAGATGTCACCTACTTGGATGCGTTTGCCCACAGCTGGATTTGAACCATACCGAATCTGCGCGTGTGCGACCGCAGCCCAACAAACTAAAATCGAAAAAATGAATGCTTTCATATTTATTTGATTAAACTTTTCATGACCCAAGACTTAAAATCCGTCCGAATTTTTGTTGGCGAAGTAGATGGACGTTGATACAAAACCATAGCGATCATCTCATGCGACGGATCAATAAAGAATATTGGACCCGTAGCACCACTCCAATAGATGGTCCCCGCTGGCCGTGGGTCATTACCAATATCCTTCCGTTTAATCGCATAGCCAAACGTAAAGCCATTATTCTTCAAATCATCTGTTGGCGTAATCGCCGCCTCTAAATTCAAAGGCGTTTGATCTGTTTTCATCATCGCTATCGTTGACGGTTTCGCGATACGAACCCCATTTAATTCCCCATCTTGAAGGATCATTTGGCTAAATTTAAAATAATCAATTGCCGTTGAGTTTAATCCACCTGAGCCCGAATAATACGTTTTTGAGCCCCTAATACGTATACTCTTTTCAGATCCAGGATCAATCAATGCCAATCCCCCTTTTCCATCTGGCTGATAATACGAAGTGAACCTCGGCGCGTCCTTTGGCTCCAAGAAAAAATGCGTATCCTTCATCCCCAAGGGATCTAAAATTCTTTTCTGCACAAAATCTTGGAAAGGCATCCCACTAATAACTTCTACTATACGACCCGCAACCAATAGACCAGGGCCGTAAATCCAACCCTCACCCGGCTCATGGCTTAAAGGTAATTTGGCTAATTTCTTCACATAATTTTCAATGTCACTTGAATAGGCATTTTTGGTAATCGCCGCATAGGCCTCGGGCATATTGCCACCATAAGCACTCGGCTGGCCTGTTGTATGTGTCAATACATGACGAATCAACATCGGTTTTGTCGCCGCGCGCGTTTTATACAGCCACATGCCATCCACACTATCTTTTGATAGCATGATTTGTTGGGACGCGAACTCTGGCAAGTACTTACTCACGGAATCATTCGGTTTACATTTACCGTCTTCCATTAATAGCAACAGAGCTAGCGTAGCTATGGGTTTAGTCATGGATGCCAAACGAAAAATGGCGTTTTTTTGCATCGGGATATGCGTTTCCATTTGCGATTCACCTTGGGCCTCAAAATGAACAATTTTACCCTTGCGTGCAATTAAAGTAACTGCGCCAGCTATCTCTTTTTGTTGGATACTTTTGGAGACCTCATTTTGGAAATCATCCAATACTTTTTGATCAAATCCCAAGGCTTTGACTTCGTTTTTGGAAATTTGATTCAATAATTCAAAATTTTGCGCAAGCGTGGTGACCTGTACACAAAAAAGTAATAGAAAAATTAAATGTAAGATTTTCATAGGTTAAATTAATTAGTTCGTAGATAGATGTGGATGTGCTCCAACAAAGGTTTTGATTTTTTTCAAATGATTTTGAGATTCAAAATGCTTAGCTTTTGCATCGCACATTTATGCATTTAATATTTCACCAAGATAATTTTCACCTTATCAGGCTATCTGTTATATACTTACAAGTTGACTAAAACGGATAAAATACGAAGGGAAAAGCCCAAGAAATTTGTCTAGAAATCAACTATTCTTGTCCAAAAAAAACAATTCAATTAGCCATTTCCTTCAAATAAAAACTAGGGTTCACCCCCACATATTTTTTGAAAGCCGCATAGAAAGTGGACCGATTCGAAAATCCACTTTGGTACATGTAGGTCTCTAAGGTAAATTGGTCAAAATACGACCGCTGTTCCAAAAAATGATGAATGCGTAAACGATTGAGGAATTCTACAAAGGACACCCCATAATATTTCTTAATCAGCTTTGGAAATTTTGAAATAGGTATTTCCAAGTCTTTTGCCATTCCCGACAAATCATATTCAGCAGATAAATAGGCTTTCGATTCTTTAACTTGCTTGTCTAAATTCATCGCAACTTGATCCACTTTAAACTCAGGGATTAAATGCGGGTAAATCTCCAGGATCGAAGGAAACAATTTTCCCTTTGGCAGAATACAGCCATCCATATTCTCCTGTACGTTCGGTGTTGTAATGAAGTAGGTAAATAACATGATACCTATCACACATTTTATTAATTGCGATGGAGGATCAAAAGAATTATTGATGAATAAATTGAGATATTGATACAGTTGCAATACAAAATATAGGGTAACTGCCGTACTCAACATATTCAGCCACACTAATGATTGTCTGTTAATAAATACAAAATCAGCCCCTTGCCTTTTTTTCGTCAAAGAAATCAAAACCAACGTTGCAATTCCATACACAATCCCCACCAAAATCGACACGGGCTGGACAAAACCCGCCGGAATCCAACCCATAGGCCTCGTAATAAAGTATTTGTTCTGCGCATAATAATGATTGAGGATGTCAGTCTTCTCTGCTGCCGACAAAAATAAATCGGGCATTACACCAATCGTCAACATAATTGGAAATACCAAATGCAGGTAATGCAAACCTTTTAATTGGTTAGAAGGCAACAACATGCCACGCACGTAAAGAAAAAGGGCAACGGGCAAAAAAATCCGAATGATGTTCGGAGTCCTCAGAATAAAAAGCATGTGATAGATATGCTTAGAGGTCAATGCATAAATATAAAACTCAAGAAAAACGACAGCGAAGATGATGTAAATCAGACCATAAACTTTTGGGAATTTTCCGAAACGCACCAACAAATAAAAAATAAAAAAGAGCCCTATGCCACTAGTCAAAAACGACAAATAAGGGACAAAATCAAACATTAAATGATCGCTTCGTTAGACATGTGTTGAAAATTAGACAAATTTTTCAAAAAACAAGACAAAGCATGGCTGAAAAAAATACAGGTCAGAAATTCTTTGGCCTAATTTTCAGAAACAAATCATTTAACCCCAATTCATATGAAAAAATTACTTATTCTCTCGATTTTTTGCTTGCTTACCACAATGGTTTTCGGCCAAGCAAATACAGCTAATTTCCAATATTATAAAGTAAAACCTGGTCACCGCGGCGCATTCAACGAGGCCCTTAAAAACCACACAACAAAATTTCGCAAAGCGGGTACTGCCACCGAATGGGCCATTTTCAATCTCGTAGGTGGTAGTCACCATGGGGAAGTTATGTCCTTGTACAATATAGGTACGTCCTGGGCTAAACGCGACGAATTAGGGGCAACACCCACAAACACGGAAGCTGCTGATGATTTCTACCTGAAGGTTTCTCCACACATCGAAAGCGTTACAGGCGGTGAAATCATCTCCTACCAAGCTGATTATAGTAACTCAAATCCAAGTGAACGATCAGCAAAAATTCGTTCAAGTATCTTAACATTGAAATATGCGCCGGCTACTGAGTTTTGGGATGTAATAAAACGCTTACCAAAAGCCTGGGACAAAGCAGAAATCAAAATCGCAACTTATCAAACCTCTGGTGCTGCGCGCCTCATTTTCTCTCGCCGCTTCCCGAACGGTTGGAAAGAAATGGATGAACCATCCAAACTAAAAGCATCCTACGAGGAAATCTATGGCAAAGGATCTTATGACCGCGACATCGCTATTATGCGTAATTACATCGTGGAAAACGAATCCGTTTATATGACACTTCAGCCTGATTTGTCTTCGAAATAAAAGATAATTTTTTCTCAAAAAATCAAAATTTAATCCTAGAAAAGATCAAATTTTGATTTTTTTGTTTACTTTTTCGAGGTATATACAAATTCATGGAAGTACATCACCCCCACCACCCACCCAAAAGTCTCAAGGATTATGCTAGTGAATTCATTGTCATATTCGTCGCTTTAACCTTGGGTTTTTTAGTTGAAAACCAGCGCGAACATTACATCGAAGGATTACGCGAAAAGGAATTAGCTAAATCTTTATTGAAAGACCTCGCTGCGGACTCCGTAGACTTCAAAGAATTCCAAGAACTCCGAATCATCGAACGAAAATCGGTTAATCAGGCCATAAAAATCCTTGAAAATCAAGGCCTAAAACCCACCGACACGACACTCTACTATCACTTTATTCGAGGAGTTTTCATTTGGCGGCATCCTGAATTTCGTCAAGCAAATTTAGATCAAATCATTAGCTCCGGCTCTCTCCGCTATTTTAAAAACGACACCTTGGCCAAAGCCATCTCAGATTTGAAAATGCAATTGAAGCGTATCGAATACAGACAGGACCGCGAAAAGGAATATTTCTATGCCAATATTCAGCCATGGGTGGTGAATCATTTAAATCTAGCACATGTCGATGCACATCGGAACGGACTTTCGCGCACGAAAATGATGGCTTTGCTAGAACAAAATCAAAGTTCCGCGCCCGGAAAACCCTACTTCTTGGATACCCAACACCAGAATCTAGGCACACAAACTGCCAATATGCTTCGTGGCAGTGATTGGCTCATGAATGTGACCGAAACAGGGTATTATAATGCTTATAAGGCCAAAAGCTACCAACTGCGTAAATTAATTAAATCAAATTTCCCTGACTAAGATGGAAGTACACCACCCACATCACGCACCTAAAAATTGGAAAGAATACCTCAGCGAGTTTTTTATGCTTTTCATGGCAGTCACCCTCGGATTTTTTGTCGAAAATTACCGAGAACATTTCATCGAACGTGCCCGCGAAAAAGAATTCCTGAGCCTCATTTCCAAAGATATTCAAATGGATATTTCGATGGTGGACTCGAATTTATATTACCGAAATATCCGTGCCGAAATCAGTAAAGAGTTCACTAAAAACTTTACTGATGACGAATACAAAAAAGATTCCGGCCCTTTTTATTATAACGGTCGGCGCCTGCACGTCCGCTATTTATTCGAAAGAACCGATGCTGGATTCCAACTCATGAAAAATGCAGGAGGATTGCGGCTTATCCACAATCCCAAAATCATTCAAGCCATTCAACATTACGAAAACTCGATTTCGGCGATTGAGAAATTCCAAGAAGGGGAAATGAATTACTTACGTGAATATTCCAAAGCCAATGCAGAGGTTTTTGATGTAAAAGTCCTCATGAAATACGCAGGCAGTAACGTAAGCAACTATACGTCAAATTTAATCCCACAGGGCAACCCTCCCCTATTAACCTATGACCGGGCAAAAATCAATGTCATGATGGCCCAGTTTTTTGCCATGGATAAAAGTAATTATGTGGTAATGCATTTTGAGGAGAAATTAAAGAAGGAAGGGCAAGATTTAATCGAACTCATTGAAACAGCTTTGTAACATGAAACCACTTTTAATCATGCTGCTCGTATGGAGTTCGCATTTGTTGGCAGCCCAACAAACCCACATCGTCCTAGATTCAATTCATTCAAACGTATTACATGAGTCCAGAACCTTTCGCGTTTATCTACCCAAGGAAATCGTAGAAAAAAAACAAAAACAAGCACAGTATCCTGTCCTTTATGTCCTCGATGGAGATGATAATTATTTGGCAATTTCTGGGATGATGCATTACCTCACGGAGGTCAATGGCAATCGCATATTTCCTAAAATGATTGTCGTTTTTATTAACAATACGAATCGGACGCGCGACTTGACTCCTTATCGGGTTAATGCCTCCGCGATGTTACCCAAAGCCATGGCTGAGGTAACAGGTGGTGCTGAAACATTCACTCAGGTCATCGAAAAAGAAATCATTCCATATATAAATGCCAAATATCCCACGAGCCCCTACCGAGCGTTAGTTGGCCATAGTTTCGGGGGAATCTTTGCGCTGTCTATTTTACAGAAGCACCCAGATTTATTCGATGACTACATCGTGATAGATCCAAGTCTTTGGTATGACGATGGTCGGTTTTCAAAAAGTGTTTTGCAAACAATTCAAGCAGGAAAACTAGGGAACAAATCTTTGTTCATTGGCCTAGCCAATACAACGAATGAACCGAATCTGAACAAAATGCTGGCTAGCAAGGCGCCATTTTCAGTCCACGAAAAAAGCATTTTACGTTTCTGCCAAAAGCTAAGTCATTCCAATTCCATGCTCTTTAGTTATCAATATTATCCAAACGATGACCATGGATCGGTTCCATTTGTGGGGGTATACGATGGACTTCGTGCGATTTTCAAGGCCCATCAATTGTCCTATTACGAAGTGGTTAAGCCAAATTTTGATCCCGAAAAACGGATTAAAACCTACTATAATAACTTGTCAGCGAAATTAAAAACCCCACTGCAAATTAGTCCAGAAGAACTCGAATATTTCGACCTGTTTTATTCTATTAATCAAGATCAGAAAGGCCAAAAAAGGCTACGTATTTATTACAAAAAACTGTATCCAAATAAATACGATGAGTGGTTAAAAAAACACTAAACAAATTTCTTCAAAAAGCCATTTCCTAGAAATGGCTTTTTTTATGCTCAACTGCCTACAAAATTGAACCCTAGGGTCTATTTCTCGCCAATCGCCGCGCCCTTAATTTTGCCAAGGAAACAAAAATTCAATGACACCCATACATAATCTAGAAGCTAGATGAGGAAAATTTACACCCTGTT
>JACCDI012040787.1_pt1 | contig 14616 bp, 11 predicted proteins | sample 7442791 | NCBI WGS metagenome assembly JACCDI01 (sample SAMN15323434, study PRJNA562643) | freshwater metagenome | isolation source: river surface water | place: USA:Blue River Watershed | collected 2017-08-15 | reverse complement strand
TAGATCCAACTGAAGATGAGCGTGCCCCCGGTGGGGGTCGAACCCACACTTGTGCGATTTTAAGTCGCATGCCTCTGCCATTGGGCTACAGGGGCGAATCTTCAGGGGGTAAATCTACCCGTCTTTTTTTGCTCTACTCACCAGCTAACTTCCAAGCAATGCCATCGAGAATATCTGACTCAGATGCGACAAATTCGCTAGCACCAGTCGCTGCCATCACTCGAGATAAGACAAGTGCGCCAGCGGTAATTACATCAACTCGACCGGGGTGCATATAACCTAAATTTGCAATCTCTTCTCGAGTTAATTGTTGAAACATCGCCGCAACTTTATGAACCTTCTCTGCAGAAATTCTAGAAAGGTGAATAGCGTAACGGTCATAAGTATCAAGCTCTAGAGCTGCAGCTGCAACTGTTGTTGCTGTACCAGCTACCGCTACCAAGGTTTTTGCAGTTGTAATGGGAACAACTCTGGCTGCCTCAGCAATTGCCATATCAATGTCGGTAATTGCTGCATAAATTTGTGTCGATGTTGGCGGCTGCTGATTTAAATGGCGCTCACTCATTCGAACACAGCCAATATTCACACTCTTTGCCAAAGCAACTTCTGTTTCACCTATGACAAACTCCGTTGATCCACCACCAATGTCAACAACTAAAAATGGAGATTCATTTTGATTTAACTCCTTGGTTGCACCCATAAAAGATAAGGCCGCTTCCTCTTCACCTGGGATTACCTCTACCTCAACTCCTAGAATTTCACGGACGCCATCAATAAATAGATCGCGATTTGTGGCATCACGAGTTGCCGAGGTTGCACAAAATCTAATTTTTTCAACACCTTTACTTTTTATCTGCGAAGCAAATTTCTCAGTTGCGGCCAAGGTACGAGCAATGGCATCTGGATGAAAGCTTTTGGTTTGATCAACACCTTGTCCTAGGCGCACGATCTCCATGTCCCGTAAAATCTCTCGAAAATTTCCATTAGTGATATCTGCAATTAATAATCTGATTGAGTTAGTTCCACAATCAATCGCTGCAACTCTTGTCATTTTTTATCCAGTAAATTTGAGATATCACTGCATGGTTTATTGCTCCACCAATTTGGTAATTTAGCTAGAGCCTCATCACCCAATGGATTAACACCTTCGCCAGCTGCAAGTGAATGAGCGATTAATGAGTGCAAACATTTAACTCGATCTGGCATGCCTCCTGCTGTGGTTCCCGCTACCTCTGGAACATCAAGATTTAATTCTCTAGCAACCACATTGCGAGCAGCTTCATAATCATCATGCGCTGCTTGATACTTCCCCAACAATTCTGGATCACTTTGTAATCGTTGATTCATTTCTTGCATCAAGCCAGAGCTTTCAAGTGTGGAGATTGCGGCGGTTAACTTAGGACAAGTTGCGTAATAAAAGGTAGGAAATGGAGTTCCATCAGCCAATCGTGGTGGGGTCTCAACCACATCTACAGCACCACATGGACATCGATGTCCGATCCCATACACATCTCTAGGAGTTCGTTGTAATTGTGCGGCAACAATTGTTAAATCCGCCTCTGTTGCTTTCTCCATTTATGGATTTACATTGGTGCTGGTAATTGATGAAATCAATCTGGAGTACCAGGGAATTCCAACTGGGAATTGCTCAGAAACTTTTGTGGCATCTGGAGTTACTTCACCTGAATTTTCATCTAAAACTATGTACTGCCGTTCACCTGGAAATACAAAGTGCAATCTCGCTCTGGCCTGACTGGCTACATACTCTGGATCATTCCAAAGGATTAACTCTTTCGCTGCGGCATCTAACATCGCTTGATTATCTTGTAATTGTGCTTTTAACGAGTTTATCTGTGCTTTTTGATTAAAGTAATGTTGCAGAGGCGGCGCTAAAGTTACAGCTAATATAAAGAGAATTACACCCAAAATTAATGCACGATTAGATAAACCTTGTCGCTTTAATCCATTATTAATTTTTTTGCGGCCACTTGATATTAATCCAGCTGCGATAAATCTCTTAGCCAAAATTACCCCTGAAATCTTGGGAATGCGTTGCGGCCAGCATAAATCGCCGCATCCGCTAACTCTTCCTCAATTCTTAACAATTGATTGTATTTTGCAACTCTCTCTGATCTAGCTGGTGCACCTGTCTTTATCTGACCACACTCAAGTGCAACTGCTAAATCTGCAATAGTTGTATCTTCAGTCTCACCTGATCGGTGACTCATCATGGATCGATAACCACTTCGATGAGCAAGTGCCACTGCATCCATGGTTTCAGTCAAGGTTCCAATTTGATTTACCTTTACCAAAAGAGCATTTGCAGTTTGATTCTCAATGCCGCGAGATAACCGCTCTGGATTTGTTACAAATAGGTCATCTCCTACGATTTGAATTTTTGATCCTAATTGAGAGGTCATTTTTTTCCAGCCATCCCAATCATCCTCATCAAGCGGGTCTTCGATTGAAACTAATGGATAAGCATTAACTAATTCTGCGTAATAAGAAATCATCTCATCTGATGTTAATTGTTTTCCTTCAAAGTTATACAAAGCTTTTTCATGGAACTCGGTTGCTGCCACATCCATGGCAAGTGCGATCTCTTTACCTGGTTTAAAACCAGCCTTTTCAATCGCCTCTAAAATAAGATCAAGTGCTGCTCGATTACTAGCCAAATTTGGCGCAAAACCACCCTCATCGCCAATACTTGTTGCTAATCCTTGCTTTTTTAAAACAGATTTTAAGCTGTGGTAAATCTCAGCACCCCATCGCAATGACTCTTTGAATGTAGTAGCGCCAATTGGCGCCACCATAAACTCTTGGATATCAACATTGGTATCTGCATGTGCTCCGCCATTTAAAATATTCATCATTGGTACTGGCAAGGTATGAGCAGTTGGTCCGCCAATATATTTGAAAAATGATAAATCGCTGCTCTCTGCTGCAGCGCGTGCGCTAGCTAATGAAACTCCTAGAATCGCATTTGCACCTAACTTAGATTTATTTTTTGTACCATCTAAGGCGATCATTTCATCATCAATTAATCGTTGGTCTTGCGCATCAAAGCCACAAATTATGGGTGCAATTTTTTCATTTACATTTTTAACTGCATTCTCAACACCTTTGCCAAGGTAGCGCTTTCCTTCATCGCGAAGCTCAGCTGCTTCAAATGCTCCAGTTGACGCCCCGCTTGGAACTGCAGCGCGTGCTGTGCTGCCATCATCTAAAACAACCTCTACCTCAACAGTTGGATTTCCACGTGAGTCAAGAATTTCTCGGGCATGAATGGTTTCAATAATGGCCACGTAAATCTCCTAAATATTTGAGGTTATGAAGTAATTCTACCTTGCTCGTGAGCCTGGATGTCACTAATCAAGCCTTTGGCTGCATTTCGCAGTGAATCTTCTGGATCAATTCCAAGTTCAACTGCTTGTGCAATTAATCCAACCATTAATTTCCCAAAGGCATCTGCATCTGTATTTTCACTAAGCTTTAATTCTTTTTCAATATTTAATTGGTAATCAAACTTCTCTGCTCGATATAGTAATTTGGCAATAAGCGGTAGTGCTGGTTGTGCAAGAGGTACACCATCAATCGCTGAAGTTCTTCCCTTTTCATTTGCTTTCTGTTTCTCCCAATTTTCAACTACTTCAGCACTATCGGTTACTGAAATTTCACCAAATACATGTGGATGGCGTCGCTCTAATTTATCTGCAATAGTTCTAGCGATATCTTCAATATCAAAAGGTGCTTCTTTGTAATCCTCAGCTACTCTGGCGTGAAAGAAAACCTGTAAAAGCAAATCGCCCAACTCTTCCTGCATAGCAATACGATCATTATCTTCAACCGCTTCAATAAACTCATAGGACTCTTCGAGTAAATATTTAAGAAGAGATTGGTGATCTTGTTCAGCGTCCCATGGGCAACCGCCAGGTGATCGAAGTTTATTCATCACCTCGCGCAGGCGAATTAATTGTGAGTTCACAAATAATTTTTATGGAACTGGTGTTACTGCACCATCGGTGTTGTCAGCTTCATCAATAGTGGCAGTTTCTGCATTCCACTTTCCATAACGAGAGTTAACTTTAACCCCTAATTTTTTAGCGGTATCAGTTACTAATTTCGAAACCAAAACATCTGCAGTTTCTGCAGTTGCTCCCTCTGCGATAACTAATTCATTTAATTTTTCAGAGATCATGATTATCTTTAAATACTTATCAAAGTTAGATGGCGCAAGGCTTGCTGAAACAAGAGCGGATGGTAGCTGTGATTCCCCGCCCACTTGCGCAACAATATCGGCTCTACGGGCCGCAACATCTGCTGGTGTGACTGAAATTTTCTTGTCTAGAATTAATTGATCTAACAAGGTTGAAATAATTTGGAATTGTGCCTGTGTTCTGACTAAGGATGCGCCTGAGTCTAAATTCATTTGAGATGTATCAACCTTTGTACGCTCACTAAGAATTTCATCAACATACTTTTGAATTTGAGCGGAGCTGATCTCGGTTTTGCCAATCGTTACACCAGATCCAGTTGATCCACATGCACTGAGTAAAAATACAATTACTAATCCGGCAGTGATTTTCTTAAACTTATTCAGCGTCATTAGTAATTGATTCCTTATTCTCTAGTTATTTTCCTAAGTGGTTGAATTAAATTCCTAAGAATTGAATCTACCCAAGCAAGGGTTGAAGTATCCCCTACTCGCCCTGCTTGAATCCAATTTGGGCTCTGTGGCCTTGCCACCAACACAGTTTGCGAAGCTGTTTTATAGATTGAGCCTGGATATAGTCGATTTAATTTAATCTGTGCGGACTCTGGTAATTCAACTGGGGTAATCCGTAGGTTTTTTCCAGCGATTGCTATCTCAGTAATTCCTAGCGTTCTTGCAAAAATTCTAAGTGATGCAACAGCCAATAGCTCACTTACAGCCTCTGGTAAATCACCAAATCGATCTTGTAGCTCAGCTTTAATTTCATCTAATCCAGCATCATCTATGGCATCTGCGATTCTTCTATATAAATCCAATCGCAATCGCTCTGCTTCGACATACTCAATTGGAATATGAGCATTAATTGGAAGTTCGACTTTGCACTCCAATTTCTTTGGCGTCTCCTCAAAGTAACCACTCTTAAACTCATCAACAGCATCTGCCACCATTCGCATATATAGATCAAAACCAACCTCAGCTATATGTCCTGATTGCTCACCACCTAATAAATTTCCAGCTCCTCGAATTTCTAGATCCTTCAAAGCTACCTGCATACCAGCACCTAGATCAGTATTGGTGGCGATGGTTGTTAATCGATCATGAGCAAGCTCTGTCATTGGTTTATCTGTTGGGTATAAAAAGTAGGCGTATGCTCTTTCTCGACTGCGACCAACCCGACCACGAAGTTGATGTAATTGCGATAATCCAAATAAATCAGAACGATCGACAATTAATGTGTTGGCATTTGGTATATCGATGCCACTCTCAATAATCGTTGTACAAAGCAAAAGATCAAACTCTCTATTCCAAAAACCTAAGATCACCTCTTCTAAAACTCGTTCATTCATTTGACCATGAGCTATTCCAATTCGAAGCTCTGGAATCAATTTCTTTAATCGTTCTGCAACTGCTTCGATGCTCTCGACTCGATTATGAATAAAAAATACTTGACCATCTCGTAGCAACTCTCGATGAATTGCAGCGGTTACCTGTTTTTCATCATACGCACCAACATAGGTTAAAACTGGGTGGCGTTCTTCTGGTGGCGTAGTTATGTTGGACATTTCACGAATCCCAGTTATTGCCATCTCTAAAGTTCTGGGAATAGGCGTTGCAGACATAGCTAATACATCAACATTTGTTCTGGCTTTCTTTAGCTCTTCTTTATGTTCAACACCAAAACGTTGCTCTTCATCAACTATTAACAAACCTAAATCTCGAAAAGAAATATCTTTTGATAACAAGCGATGTGTCCCAATTACTACATCGATCTCACCAGAAGCTAACCCAGCAATAATTGATTTACTCTCGCTAGCAGAGTTAAATCTAGAAAGTGCTGCAATTTTGATTGGGAATCCTGAGTATCTAGTAGAGAAAGTATTGAAATGTTGTTGAACTAACAATGTAGTTGGAACCAGGATTGCTACCTGCTTTCCATCCTGTACCGCCTTAAAAGCAGCTCTAACCGCGATCTCTGTTTTGCCATAACCAACATCGCCACAAACAATTCGATCCATTGGATGTGGTTGTTCCATATCACGTTTGACTTCATCAATAGTTGCTTGTTGATCAATTGTTTCCACAAAAGGAAATGACGCTTCTAATTCATTTTGCCAAGGTGTATCGGGCGAGAAAGCAAAGCCAGGTGAACTCATTCTGGCGGCATACAACTTAATTAATTCTGCTGCAATCTGCTTAACAGCTTTTCGTGCTTTGCGTTTGGTGCTTTGCCAATCAGCTCCGCCGATTCGATGTAGTGCTGGCGCTTCACCACCAACATACTTTGTAACTTGCTCTAACGTATCTGTGGGTACAAATAATTTATCTGCTGGTTGGCCACGCTTAGATGCTGCGTACTCCAAAACTAAGTACTCTCTTGAAACACCGCCAATTGTTCGATTAATTAACTCTACATATCGACCAACACCATGTTGTTCATGCACCACATAATCTCCAGCGACTAACGAGAGTGGATCAATCGCTTTTTTGCGACGAGATGGCATCCGAGCTAAATCTTTATCAACTGATCGCTGGCCAGATATATCTTTCTCAGTAATTAAGATTATTTTGAATTTTTCACTTATGAAACCATGTGCAATGGATGAGCTTGTTAAAGAAATAACCTTACTTTTTGGCGCACTCTCGCCGATTTGAAATGGTAAATCTGCATTTGCTAGCAATTCGGCAAATCTTGTTAAGGTGCCTGAGCCTGCAGATGTAAAGGTTATTTGGTAACCTGCTTTAAACCAATCACTAATTTGCGATACAGCTAACTCAAACTTATTGCCAAAGCTCTCTATTTCATCTAAAAAATCTAGCTCTGTCTCATCTGGATTGCTTCGATAAAGATTGAGCGCTTTTGTAATCTGACCTTTTTTTCTGCATAAATCTTCAATTTCTTCAAAGGTATAAAACGCACCACGATTTAACTCTGTAGTTAAATCAACTGGAAGCGCTTTACTTTCCTGATCACTCCATGCCAAATTTGACCAAGCAGCATCTAGAAACTCCTGATTTGTTTCTATTAGATCAACACTTCGAGAAATTATTCTTGGTTGATCGATAAACCAAATTTGGCAGTTAGCTGGCAAGTAATCAATTAATAAGTTGTAATTGTCAACTATTCCAGCTGCTAATGATTCAATGCCTTCAAAGTAAATTTCCTCTGTGATCTTTTCGGTCAACTCCTTAAGTTGAGGGAAACGCTCACCTATTTTTGCCGCTTTTAATTTAACTTTCTCATCAATTAGTAACTCTCGGCATGGATAAATAATGAGAGAAGTAGTTGGAGAGATACTTCGTTGGTCAGAGATTGAAAAGAAAGAGATCTCTTCAACTTGATCATCGAAAAAATCTATTCGAACTGGGTGTTCTTGATCGGCTGGAAAGATATCGACAATTCCACCACGAACTGCGAAATCTCCACGACGTTCCACTAGATCAACTCGATTAAATCCAAATCTACTTAAATTAGCGACTAGGGTTTCTAGCTCATAATCTTGACCGGCTGATATGTTTATTTTTGTCTTTGTTAGATCATTTTTAATTATTGGTTGTAGTAAGGCCCTAATTGATGTCACAGTAATTTTTGCATTGTTTGAATTGAGACTGTTTAGGGCTTTGAATCTCTCTGTAATTGTGTCACTCTTAGGGCTCAATCTTTCATGTGGCAAAGTTTCCCAAGGCGGAAAATTACAGACAGCAGATGGATCTAAATAATCCTTTAACTCTGAGGTTAACTCATCTGCCCTGCGGGTAGATGTGGTTACTAGCAATATCGGTGATTTATTTGCAGCGATTGCAGCTAATAAAGAGTGAGTAGATGATGGCGCGATGTAAGTATCTTGCTCTTGAAGATATTTCGTAATCGGTTCGATCAACTTATTGAATTGCTCGATCATTCAAAACTCCTCTCCAGCAAACGACGCTTACCCCCACTTCTAAAAGAAGGGGGGTGAATGGCGCAATTCTAGATCAGATAAATAGGAGGCTGCTACCGCTGATTACCTGTAATGATTAAGCCATGAACTCCGATAACTCTGGCTTGCGAAATGATGTTCGCAAATTAGCTGATTTATTGGGCGAGACCTTAGTTAGGCAAGAGGGGCCAGAGCTTTTAAATTTAGTTGAATCGGTAAGACTTGCAGTTCGAGAAGGCAAAGCGGAGCAACTCTTAAATGATCTTTCGGTGGAAAAAACTGCCTCACTTGTCCGCGCATTTAGCACTTACTTTAATTTAGCAAATGTGGCAGAACAGGTTGATCGTGTAAAGGTGTTAGCAAAGGAAAAACAAAGTAGTGGTAGTTGGATCAGCCAAGCAGTAACAAACATCGAAAAATCCTTAAACAATAAGGAGTTTACTAGATCTGATTTACAAAATTGGTTAAGCAATTTTTCAGTTCGACCAGTCTTCACTGCACATCCAACTGAGGCGGCTCGTAGATCAGTGCTAAGTAAGTTAACAACTATCTCTGAATTGCTTGATCAACCTGAAAGTGAGATCAGAAATACCAGATTGGCTGAAGCAATAGATTTAATTTGGCAGACCGATGAACTCAGGCTGGGGCAACCAGAGCCGTTAGATGAGGCGGTTAACTCACTTTATTACTTAGATGAGTTATTTGAATTTACGGTACCAGAGGTTTTGGATCAATTTAAAAAAGAGTTAAATCGAATTGGTGTAGATATTCCATTGACTGCAAGGCCTTTGAGTTTTGGTACTTGGATCGGTGGCGACCGTGATGGCAATCCATTTATTACCGCCGAGGTGACCAAAGCGGCAATCCTCTTGCAAAATGCTCATTTCACTCGAACAATTATTCATTTACTTGATGAATTAAGGCAGGCGCTTTCAATTTCTACCAAGCTAGCTGGTGTTTCTAAAGAGCTGCTTGATTCGGTAGCGCAAGATTTAGAGTTATTGCCAGAAATTGAGGAGCGCTTTCGTCGAATAAATGTCGAGGAACCATATCGATTAAAAGCAACAGCAATTCGTCATAAGCTTTTAATAACTCAGGCTAGGCATCGTGGTGCACTTCCACATGCACCAGGTAGAGATTACAAAAATACCTCTGAGTTGTTGGCTGATTTCACAATAATGCGAGATTCCTTGCTGGCACATAATGGCCAGTTAATTGCTGGTGGATTATTAGAGCGATTAACAAGGGCAATAACTGCATTTGGGTTAACTCATGCCACGATGGATATTCGAGAGCACTCTGATGCACATCGAAAATTACTGACCCAGGTGATAGGTGATTTTGATACCAATAAATTAAGCCAATCTCTGGAAGCTACAAACAATCCAGATTTAAGTAAGTTAGATGATGGTGGTAAGAAAACACTCTCTACATTTATTGCAATCAATGATCTAATCAAAAGGTTTGGTCCGGAGGTTATTGAAACCTACATAATCTCTATGACCAAATCTGCCGATGATGTGATTGCAGCTGCCTTAATTGGTAAGTTTGCCGGTTTGATTTCACTTGTACCAGGAAATCAGTTTGCACAAATTGGATTTGCGCCCCTGCTGGAAACTGTCGCAGAGCTTAGATCTGCAGATCTAATTTTAGATAATTTATTAAGTAACCCGCAGTACCGTCAGATTGTTAATTTGCGTGGAAATATTCAAGAGGTGATGTTGGGTTATTCAGATTCAAATAAGGATGCTGGAATAACAACGAGTCAATGGGAGATTCACAAAGCACAACGTAAATTAAGGGATGTTGCAAAACGTCATGGGGTTAAGTTGCGTTTGTTCCACGGTCGAGGTGGATCAGTTGGTCGCGGTGGTGGGCCAACTTATGATGCATTAATTGCACTGCCTTGGGGATCTATTGATGGACAAATAAAAATGACTGAACAAGGTGAGGTAATTTCTGACAAGTATGGCTTGCCTGCACTTGCTAAAGAGAATCTTGAATTAACTATTGCTGCCTCCCTTGAGGCTACCGTTTTAAATCGCAAACCAAGACAAAGCACTTCGGCACTTAATTCTTGGGATGATTGCATGGATTTAATCAGCAATGCAGCTTTTGCAACCTATCGAAAGTTAGTAGAAGAACCTGAACTACCAACATATTTCTATCAATCTACCCCTGTTGAGCAATTAGGTAATTTGTTTTTAGGTTCAAGACCATCGCGCAGACCAGATGCAAATGCTGATTTATCTTCACTTCGCGCAATTCCATGGGTTTTTGGCTGGACTCAATCACGTCAGATTGTTCCGGGTTGGTATGGAGTTGGATCTGGATTAAGGGCGGCCCGTGAGGCTGGCAAAAGTGATGTACTTAAAGAGTTACTAGAAAATTGGCACTTCTTCCGTACATTTATCAGTAATGTCGAAATGACAATTGCCAAAACCGATTTAGATATAGCAAAACGTTATGTTGATAATTTAGTTGATCCAAAATTACATAAGATTTTCGATCAAATTAAATCTGAGTTTGAATTAACCGTCTCCGAACTTTTAGCGTTAACCAATAAGAGTGAAATCCTAGGAAATCAGCCTATTTTGGCCCGAACCTTGGCAATTCGAGATACCTACTTAGCGCCTATTCAACTTTTACAGGTTTCATTACTTAAACAAGTTCGCAGCCAAGCAAATCCAGATCCGCAATTAACTCGTGCATTGTTATTGACCATAAATGGCGTAGCAGCTGGTCTAAGAAATACCGGCTGATTTAATTATTAAATTTGGTTTGCGCCTTGTCCAAACCATCTGTAACTAATGAAAGAACAGCATCTGCACACCTGGCAATAAACTCTGGTAACTCTTTTTTTTCGGCACTGGCAAATTGTTTCAATACAAAATCTGCTGGATCTTGCTGACCTTGTGGTCTTCCGATTCCCATTCGAATTCGATAGTAATCGGCGCTACCAAATGATGCAGTTAGAGATTTCAATCCATTGTGGCCATTGTCCCCACCGCCCAATTTCAATCTAAGCGCATTAAAGGGCAGATCCAATTCATCATGAGCAACGATTATTTGATCCAATGGAATCTTATAAAAATCAGCCAGTGATTTTGCTGGTCCACCAGTTTCATTCATATATCCGCGAGACTTTGCCAGAACCAAGGTATCAAGACCTACTTTTACTTCACATATCTCCATTCGAGATTTGTGTGCTGAAAATTTATTTCCAGCAGATAATTCGGCAAGCAAAAGATGCCCGATATTGTGTCTAGTTTTTTCGTACTCAGCTCCTGGATTACCAAGGCCAATTACTAACCAACGTGCCGCCATAAGTTAAGGCTAGCGGTTGCTTACTTCTTATCATCCTTAGCTGCTTCTCCTTCAGCAGGAGCAGCACCTTCAGCAGGAGCAGCACCTTCAGCAGGAGCGGCGACTGGAGTCTCTTCAACTTCAGCAGAGCGAACAGATAAGTGAACAACAGTCATCTTTGGATCGCTCATCAAAGTTACTCCGGCAGGAAGAATTACCTTATCTGCAGATAGTGATTCACCCGCAGCTAAACCTTCCATATTAAGTACTAGGAAGCTTGGAATATTTGTAACATCTGCTTCAACTTCAATTGAGGTATTAACGTGTTCCAAAATTCCATCTTGATCATACTTACCTTCAGTATGAACTGGAACAGATACAACAACTTTTTCACCACGACGCACAATTACTAAGTCGATGTGCTCAAGTAATCCAGTTAGTGGATCGCGAGATACAGATTTAGGAAGAGTTAATTCAGTGTGATCATCAAGAACAACATCGATCAAAACGTTTGAGGTTTTAAGTGCGATACCTAAATCGCGAGAAGGAAGCTGCACATGCTGTGGCTTCTCACCATGACCATAAATTACTGCCGGAATAAATCCATCACGGCGAGCTCTGCGCGATGCACCTTTACCAAATTCGGTACGGCGTGCGCCCTTAATTGAAATTTCAGCCATTTACTTCTCCCTCGATAACGGTTTTATCCCTCGCGGAACTTTGAGCCCGTAGATTAGCGGGAGAGGGTGAAAAAGGACAAATTTAGGTTGGTTTAGCTATGGCCATCAAAGAGGCTAGTGACTGAACCATCTTCAAATACTTCTTTAATCGCACGAGCAAGAAGTGGTGCAATTGAAAGAACTGTTAAATTATCAAAACGGCTTTCCTCCGCAATTGGCAGTGTATTGGTTACAACTACCTCTGAAACTCGAGATTTCTTGAGTCGATCAATTGCGGGTCCAGATAAAACTGCATGTGTTGCAGCGATGATGACATCTTTAGCTCCGGCCTCAATTAATGCATCAACAGCTTTAGTAATTGTTCCGGCAGTATCGATCATGTCATCAATTACTACACAGGTCATCCCTTTAACATCGCCAACAACCTTGCCAGTTGTTGATTCATTTGGAACTCGTGGATCTCGAGTTTTATGAATGAAGGCGATAGAGGTTCCACCTAACATTTCGCTCCAACGCTCTGCTACTCGAACGCGACCTGAGTCTGGAGACACAATTACTAAATTCTTGCGATCAACTTTGCTACCGACATAATTTGTTAAAAGCGGAAGTGCAAATAAGTGATCTACTGGTCCATCAAAAAATCCTTGAATTTGTGAGGTGTGTAAATCAACACACATTAGACGATCTGCTCCTGCAGTCTTAAATAAATCTGCCATTAATCTGGCGGAGATTGGTTCGCGGCCACGATGTTTTTTATCTTGGCGGGCGTAACCATAAAAAGGTGCAACAACTGTAATTCGCTTTGCTGATGCACGCTTTAATGCATCAACCATAATTAACTGCTCCATGATTTGCTTATTAACTGGTGCACTGTGGCTTTGAATTACAAATGCATCACTGCCACGAACACTTTCTTCAAAACGAACAAAAATTTCACCATTTGCAAAGTCATAGGCAGATGTTGGTGTGATTGGAATTCCCAGCTCTGCGGCTACCTCATCAGCTAACTCCGGATATGCCCGACCGGTAAATAGGCGCAATCTTTTTTCGGAGGATAAGCGGATTTCATTCATTTGCTCTCCCCTTCAATCAATTTATAAAGCGAACTCTACTAGTTGGCGATTATTCACTAGCACCAGCATTTTTCGCCGCATCTGCTGATTTACTGCCTTTTCGTTTCCGGAGCACCCATCCCAAAATATTTGTCTGACGTGCGCGACCAATTCCGATCGCACCTGCTGGCACATCCTCATTGATAACAGAGCCGGCTGCGGTATATGCGCCATCTCCGATTGAAACCGGAGCTACCAACATAGTGTCACTTCCGATTCGTACCTGATTTCCTACCTTGGTTTGATGCTTATTTTCACCATCATAATTTACAAAGATTGTTGCCGCGCCAATATTTGTGCCTTCACCAATTTCTGCATCACCTACATATGAAAGGTGTGGCACCTTTGAACCCTTACCTATAGTTGAATTTTTTGTTTCAACATATGCACCGATTTTTGCTTCATCAGATAATAATGTTCCAGCTCTTAGGTATGAGTATGGACCGACCTTCGCCGCTGCACCGATCCTTGAATCTGAAACAAAGCTTTCGATTACCGATGAATTTGTGCCAACTTGGCTGTTAACCAAGGTTGTTCGGGGACCGATTACTGAGCTACTTCCAATTATTGAATTACCGGATATTGCAGTTGCTGGATAAATAATCACATCTTTCTCAATCTTCACATCAGCATCAATCCATGTTGTCGTTGGATCAATCATAGTTACGCCATTTAACATGTGATCATGATTGATTCGATCGCGCATTAGAGCGGCACACTCAGCTAATTGTGATCGATCATTTATTCCTAAAGTTTCAGTGTAATCATTGGAAAGGACTGCAGAAACCGCAGAACCTGCGTTAGTCATTAGCCCAATAACATCGGTTAAGTACAACTCTTTTTGTGAGTTATTGGTTTGAAGTTTTGTAATAACCTCTCGTAGCGCAGCTAGATCAAATAGGTAAACCCCGGTGTTTATCTCATCTATTTCTTGTTCAATTTCATTGGCATCTTTTTGTTCGATAATTTTAGAGATGGTGTTATTTTCACCTCTTAAAACTCTGCCGTAACCAGTTGGATCTGGCAGTAGTGCGGTTAATACCGATGCTTTATTTTTGCTGTTGGTATGCGCCTCAATAAATTCCGACAAGGTGTGAGATGTAAGAAGTGGTGTATCGCCAGCCAAAATCAATACTGTGCCATCTTCTTTATGATCTGCGAGCGCTAGTTGAACTGCACCACCTGTGCCATTTCTTGTCGCTTGAAAAATTGGCTTTGCAGTTGGTGAAATTTTAGATAGATGCGCCTCTACATCTTCGCGATGTGCGCCTACTACTACTGATAATGATTTCGCCTTCAATGGTTCAACAGATTTAAGTACATGTTCAATAATTGTTCTTCCGGCAATGGAATGTAAAACCTTTGCAGTATCTGATTTCATTCGGGTG
>JACCDI010442657.1_pt1 | contig 14618 bp, 11 predicted proteins | sample 7442791 | NCBI WGS metagenome assembly JACCDI01 (sample SAMN15323434, study PRJNA562643) | freshwater metagenome | isolation source: river surface water | place: USA:Blue River Watershed | collected 2017-08-15 | reverse complement strand
TCCATGTAATCATTCAATTAAGCATGCAATTTACCGAAAAGAATGAAAGAGAATAGATTTTTCTTAATTTTGCGAGGTATTTTTTTTCCATGCAGAAAATCCTTTGTATTCGTTTTTCGTCCATCGGGGACATTATATTGACTACACCCATTGTGCGTGTGCTTAAAGCGCAATTCCCGCATGCCGAAATCCATGTGGCCACAAAGGCTTCGTTTGCTCACCTTTGGGATGAAAATCCCTATGTGCACCAAGTGCATGGCTTTGATGGAAATATCTTGAAATTTGCTGCTGAACTTCGTAAAGAGGGTTTTGATGCGGTCTATGATTTACATAAAAATTTGCGATCCCATGTATTGTGTTTGCTGCTAAGTAAAATTCCTAAGCAGATTAACAAGTATACACGTGCACGAAATACCTTCATTAAAAAGAAGATAAATCATTTGCCGGGGCATCTTGTCGAGCGAAATTTAGCCTCTCTCGGGCTACAGACAGATGAGAAAGGCTTGGATTATTTTATCCCGGCTGCATCGATTGTACATCTCTCGGATTACGGAATCAAAAAGCCTTTCGTGCTTTTCGCCATCGGAGCGGCACATCAAACAAAGGTTCTTTCGTATCCTAAAATGATTGAATTAATCGATTCAATTCCGCAGCAGGTCGTGCTAGTAGGCGATGATTGGGATGAGAAAATTGGATACCGATTAGCAACGCTCTTCCCCGCGAAAGTCATCAACCTGTGCGCACACACGAGCATTTCACAAAGTGCTTCTTTGGTTCAGCAAGCTGCCATGGTTATTGCGCATGATTCTTCAATGATGCATATTTCTGCCGCTTTGAAGCATCCTAATTTGTTTACACTATGGGGAAGTACACATGTGGGACTAGGTTTTACCCCTTACAAAACGTCATTCACCGCGATCGAAAATACGAATCTTGCTTGTCGGCCTTGCTCGACACAAGGTTCAAATGTGTGTCCATTAGGACATTTTAATTGTATGAATTCATTGGATCTTTCAGCGATAAAGGACGCTGCTCAAGCATTATGAAAAATATCAAATTTGCCTTATTGCAATTAACTTGTTCAGAGGATGTGCAAGTGAACCAACAAAAAACGGAGGCAAAAATCCGGGAAGCAGCTGCCCAAGGTGCGCAAGTGATTTGTTTGCAGGAATTATATCGTTCGGTGTATTTCTGCCACAAACAAGATGCAGCCTATTTCGATTTAGCTGAAGTCATTCCGGGACCTGGAACGGATACCTTATTAGCGCTGGCGCAGGAATTAAAAGTTGTCATTATTGCTTCTTTGTTTGAAAAACGAAGCAAGGGTGTTTATCATAATACGTGTGCGGTACTCGATCATGCCAAAGGTTACCTGGGAAAATACCGTAAAATGCATATTCCACAGGATGCAGGTTATGAGGAAAAATACTATTTCACGCCGGGTGATTTGGGTTACCAAGTATTCGATTCGAGTTATGGGAAATTAGGAATTTTGATTTGTTGGGACCAATGGTACCCCGAAGCAGCACGTTTGACAGCCTTAAAAGGTGCAGAGGTTTTAATTTATCCCACGGCGATTGGTTGGGATAATCAAGAAACAAACAGCGAAATCAACCGAGAACAATATCAAGCTTGGCAAACGGTCCAACGGGGCCATGCGGTAGCGAATGAAGTTCCCGTTATTGCGGTTAATCGGGTAGGGGAGGAAAATGGTCAAACTTTTTGGGGGGGCTCATTTGTTAGTAACGCCTTTGGACGCATAATTTACCAAGCTCCTCATAATACTGAGGAAGTCGCGGTGGTGGAAATTGATTTAGATGCGCAGGAGCAATACCGTCGGATTTGGCCGTTCATGCGGGATCGTCGGATCGACTCTTTTCAAGACCTTACCAAACGTTTTATTGATTGAACTACCTCATTAATCTTATTCGTTTATATGCTTTTTGGCTAATTTTCTTTTTAGTCGAAAGGTTAACTTTTGTCCTTCAATTTTGGGAAACACTGGCAGACTCTGCTTGGTCGGATATTTTGACGATTTTCCTGGCGGCGCTCCGACTCGATCTTTCGATGGCGGGTTATGTACTTATTTTACCTGCGATCGGCTGGACGATTGAAATTTTATGCGCTAGGCAGCTTATTTCCGCGCGGTTTTTGTTGCTGTATCATCGATTTTTTATCGGACTTTTTGCCCTCATCAGTGCAATCAATTTGAATATCTACCGCGAATGGGGGGCAAAGGTAAATTTGAAAGTTTTTAAAATCTTTTTCAATTACCCCTATGAATCCACGATTTCGAGTTTAGAAACAGGAATCGGGTTGACCGTTGGGATTTTAGTGGTGCAGGTTTTATGCTTCAGTTGGCTGATTCGCTTCTTTATTCAGACAAGCAATCCTAATTTTCCCTGGTTATCGCGTTTAATTCTCAGTTTATCCGTATTGGGAATGACCTTATTATGCGTGCGGGGTGGATGGCAATTAGCCCCCATCAGCCAAAGTATGTCGTATTTTTCGGCAAAACCCATTTTGAATCATGCCTCTGTTAATACCGAATGGAACTTAGCGCAAGATGTCATGACTAATCTTGCTGGCAATGCGGGCGATTTTCAGTATTTGCCTAGCGCACAAGTGGATTCAATATTGAGGCCATATCAGTTGGCCGATACCTTACAAGCACCACAGCTATTACGTATTCAACGTCCTAATGTCGTGTTCATCATCCTTGAAAGTTTTACGGCTGATGTAGTTGCCTCTTTGGGAGGAGAAAAAGGAATTAGTCCTGAATTAGAAAATTTGATGCGTCAGGGGATCTCATTTACGAATGTGTATGCCTCAGGCGATCGAACAGATAAGGGACTGATTGCGGTATTGAGCGCATTTCCTGCCCAAGCAACCAAGAGCATTATTTCCGAAACGGATAAGCAAGAGCACCTTCCATCCATTGCCCAGGTTTTTAAAGAACAAGGATATCAAACCTCATTTATGTATGGAGGGGAAAGTGAGTTTTTTGGGTTTAAACCCTATGTATTAAGTCATGGATTTGACCGATTGACGGATAAGCATGCCTTTGCAGAAAAGGATCAGAACTCCAAATGGGGGGCGCATGATGGTGTGGTATTTAACCGTTTTCGGACGGAATTAGGCCAATTGAAGCAGCCATTTTTTGCGACGATGCTGACCTTGTCTAACCATGAGCCTTTTGAGATTCCGGAGTCGCCACGGTTTCCAGGTTCCGATTTACCGAACCGATTTCGAAGTACCGCTTTTTATACGGATAAATCTTTGGGGGCCTTTATACGTTTAGCCCAAAAAGAATCCTGGTTTAAAAATACCTTATTTGTCATCGTGGCTGATCATGGACATCGATTGCCAAAGGAAAAGTATGCGATTTCGGAAGCGAAACGATTCCACATACCGCTACTGTTTTTTGGCGATGTGATCAAGCCGGAATTTCGAGGAAAACAGTTAGCGGTCTTCGGTAGCCAAACGGATATCGCCAAATCGTTGTTAGGTCAGGTTGGCTTCGATGGGAGTCGATTTACGTTTAGTCAAGATTTGTTTGCCACGGACCCAAATCAGGGATATGCATTTTTTGATTGGGATAATGGCTTTGGTGTGATTCGAAAAGGAAGTTTTGCTAGTTTTGATAATGCTGGAAAACGCATCATCAAGCAAGAGGGCAGGGAAAACCTGTTAAGCTTTGGTCAAGCGTACATGCAAAAGGTTTTCGCTACGTATCAGGCTTACTAAAGGAGTGAAGCTAAATCGTGAATCGCGATGGTTTTTTGTGTTTGAAAACCTTCACCATATTGAACACCTATCTTATGTCCCATTTCACGGGCGCGTGCCTCGATGAAATTCAGGAATTCAGGGCTAGAAATGTACGAAGCGGGTTCTGTGGAGTTCGGGTCAAAGAACTGACTACGGAATGCACGAATGGATGCTTCTTTGGTTGCCCAATGCTTTGAAATATCAATAACGAAATCAGGAGTAAGGTAACGATCTTGAATGTAATGAAAGAGCTGTTTGGGACGCCATTCTGTTTGTTTTAGGCCTTCTCGGGTTGTTTCAATTTTACGTAATCCACTTAAAAAGCACGCATCTATCGCTAGTTGTGCACCCTTTCCATGGTCAGGATGGCGATCTTCTAGCGCATTGGCTAGTACGATTTCGGGTTGAAACGCGCGTATTACTTCAATCAATTTTAGTTGGCTTTCCCGGTCATTTTGAAAGAAACCATCGGCTAATTCTAAATTTACGCGCGCATGAATCCCTAAAACCTTACTCGCAACTGCAGATTCAGCTAAGCGAATTTCAGGCGTGCCACGCGTTCCCAATTCCCCACGGGTGAAATCAACGATTCCGACTTTCTTACCTTGCGCGATTGCAGCGGCAATTGTCCCCGAAACGGCTAATTCAGCATCGTCTGGGTGGGCAGCCATGACAAGTATATCTAGTTTCATAAGCTTAGTGAATGCGTAAACGTCTTCCCGCACGGATGGTTGATGACATCTTTAATCCATTCAAGCGCGCTAATTTACTCGCCGATATTCCCGCACGCTGTGCGATGGAGTACAAGGAATCTCCTGAGCGTACTTTGGTCCAAACCTTACGTCTGCTCCGGATTTTTTCTCCAGCACTTCCGTATTCGTTGCGAAGCGATAAAGCACGGATGTTAAAGGTCTGTGCTGTTATTAATAGATGATCTGAAAGTGGTTCGCCGCTTCCAAAATTATAGACTTGATTGGGATTAAAAGGATTGCCTTCATAACGTGTTTCAAAATGAAGGTGAGAACCGGTACTTCTGCCTGTATTTCCACCGAGGCCAATTTCATCTCCCGCTTTCACAAACGTCCCCGGCTCCAATCCTTGTTTGGACATATGGCCAAATAAAGTCTCTAAGCCATTGTAGTGGCGTAATACCATGTATTTTCCATAGCCACCACCATCATAATTCACCACACGAACAATGCCATCAAAGGGGGCATATATTGGATTTCCTGTTTCTAAATCTAAATCGACTCCTGCATGCAAACGCCCCCATCTCGGACCGAATGGACTCGTTTGTTTCACGACGGCTAAGGGTTGTGCCCAATTACGTCCTGCCGGTAAATTGTATAATTCCAAATCCACAGGTTCGTCAAATTCTTTCGCATTGATGTCATAAGGGTCAATGCTTTTGGTATCCCAAATCGAATAATACGAGGCAACTGACACAAAATCTTCGGATCCTACCGGGGCATTTTCTTCTTCAATTTCCACAACCAAGGCTTCACCTTCGTCGATGGAGGTTGTGTCGAAATTACTGATGCTCGGATTGATGATTTTCAAGGGTTCATACTTTCGCTCCTGCATTTCAGATCCCTGAAGAGCAGTCGCCGTACTTTCACTTTCGGTACGAAAGGTCAAGGGAGGTAAATCGTCCAAATCATCCTTTTTTGCCGATTTATCTTGGTACAAAGAGGAACTCGGCTTGGACTCAATTTTGGTATTTTTCTTGAAAAGCTTTTTTTCTTGGGCATAGGTTGACAGGGTCGTGATGACCAGGCAAATGCCAAGAATGATTTTGCTAAAATTCATACGTGTTTTTTAGTGTAAATTGTTGGCCGCCAACCATCTTTCGGCGTCCAAAGCAGCCATACAGCCACTTCCTGCTGCCGTAACGGCTTGTCGGTACGTCGTATCTTGTACATCTCCGCAAGCGAAAACACCTGGGATATTTGTACGAGAGCTGCCTTTTTCTGTGATGAGGTATTCCTGTGCATCCATGTCCAATTGGCCTTTGAAAATGCTGGTATTCGGTTGGTGACCAATCGCCACAAAGAAACCAGTCAAAGCAATTTCCTCTGTTGCTTGGGTAACATTATTTTTAATGCGAATTCCCGTTACGCCATTCGCATCACCTAGAATTTCTTCAGTTTCTGAATTCCAGTGAATCGTAATCTTGGGATTATTTTTTACGCGTTCTTGCATAATTAATGAGGCACGCATTTGGTCTCTACGAACAATTAGGTGTACCTGGGTACATAAATTCGCCAAATAACTTGCCTCTTCAGCAGCCGTATCGCCAGCTCCTACGACAGCAACGGTCTGGTTGCGGTAGAAGAATCCGTCACACACGGCGCAAGCTGAAACGCCTAAGCCATTGAAGGTTGTTTCTCCTTCTAAGCCTAACCATTTGGCTGATGCCCCTGTCGCAATAATAACCGAGTCTGCTAAGATTTCAGTGGTATCATCAATCCAAACTTTCTTGGGTTGGCTCGTGAAATCTACCTTTGTCGCCATGCCGTAACGTACGTCCGTACCAAAACGCTTCGCTTGATTTTCTAAATCAACCATCATCGCTGGGCCATCAATTCCATTGGGGTATCCTGGGAAATTATCCACTTCAGTCGTCGTGGTTAATTGACCGCCTGGTTGGCCACCTTGATACATGATAGGCTGTAAACCTGCACGTGAAGCGTAAATTGCGGCGGTGTAACCCGCTGGACCCGAACCGATAATAAGGCACTTAATGGAATTCGACATAGGTAAAAATTGGAATAAAATGAGTCTGTAAATTTCGGTAAATAAGCTTACAATCGCAAACCACGAATTTCTGCTTTTTGTTCCTTACATTTGTTGGACATCCTCACTTCAACGTATGATTGGTAAAAATATTACACACAATCTGACATTTTGGGTACTATTGTCTATAGTCATCGGAGTAATTATCGGCCACTTTTTTCCTGAATTCGCCCTGCAAACGGTATTAACTGATAAAATCGCGTATTCTTTTTTAGGTACTGAAATTTCAATTGGTAAGACCTTGAGTGAGCTCCTTTCAGGCGTGTTTATCAGTTTAGTTAAGCTATTCATACATCCCATCATCTTCTTAACAATCAGTTTAGGGATTGTCAACATGGGCAATTTGAAAAAGGTGGGTCGCGTAGGTGGAAAAGCATTGCTGTATTTTGAAGTCGTTACGACGTTAGCTTTGATTATCGGATTAGGTGTTTCGTATCTATTGACTCCGGGTGAAGGCGTGATTAGAACTGAAATTGCTGGTGGTGATATTTCGAAATTCACGCAAAAGGCAGCGGCATTTAGTTGGATGATCTTTTTAAAAGAAAATTTCACCATTCAGGTCTTGGGATTTTCCTTGTTTTTTGGCACTTTTTTGAATTTTGTCCGGGGCAAAGCGCGCATGATTGCCGGTATGCATCAGGCGGAACATTGGGTATTCTGGGGCTTGAAAAAAGTCATGTATTTAGCTCCCTTGGGGGCATTAGGCGGTATGGCTTTTACGATTGGTAAATTTGGGATTCATTCTTTATTACCGCTTGCTAAACTGATGGTATCAGTCTATGCAACGATGGGTATCTTTATTTTTATCGTGCTGGCTGTCATCATGCGAAGTTGCGGCGAGCGAATTACGGCATTTCTAAATTACATCAAAGAAGAGTTGTTGATCGTGCTAGGAACTTCTTCCTCCGAAGCGGCTTTGCCTTCCTTGATGAAGAAATTAGAACGCATGGGTTGTTCCAAATCAGTCGTTGGACTTGTTGTCCCTGCTGGTTATTCATTCAACCTGGATGGGACGAGTATTTATTTGTCCATGGCCACCTTGTTTTTAGCTCAGGTCTATGGGATTCAATTGAATTTTGAACAATTATTGACTATCATTGGAGTTTTGATGGTCACTTCCAAAGGCGCTGCCGGCGTAACGGGGAGTGGTTTTGTGGTACTTGCATCAACATTAAGTGCCTTGCAAGTGATCCCCTTGGAGGGGCTCGCCTTGCTATTGGGCGTCGACCGATTTATGTCGGAAGCTCGCGCCATCACCAATTTTATTGGAAACGGGGTAGCCACGATATGGCTCGCCAAACACGAAGGAGAATTTCATCAACCAGAAGCCTAATTTATAAACATTTATGCCCACTTCATCCATTTTAAAACAAGACGCACTCGAATACCACGCAGGTGGGAAACCGGGGAAAATCGAAGTTAAACCCACGAAATCAACAGCAACCCAACGGGATTTATCCCTTGCCTATTCACCTGGTGTTGCGGAACCCTGTTTAGAGATTGCAGCCAATATTGAAAAAGTATACGATTACACCGCCAAAGGCAATTTGGTTGGCGTGATTTCCAATGGTACCGCCGTGCTCGGACTTGGGAACATCGGGCCCGAAGCGAGTAAGCCGGTCATGGAAGGGAAGGGGGTACTTTTTAAAGTGTTTTCAGACATCGATGTATTTGATTTAGAACTTGCCTGTACCGATCCGGATCAGTTTGTGGAGACGGTAGTCAACCTAGAGCCTACGTTTGGGGGGATTAATTTAGAAGACATCAAGAGTCCCGAGTGTTTTGAGATCGAGGATAAGCTGAAGAAAAGGCTGAAGATTCCGATCATGCATGACGACCAACATGGCACTGCGATCATTTCTTCAGCGGCTTTGATTAATGCCTTGGAGATTGTAGGAAAGAATATTGAAGAAGCCCGTTTTGTTATTTCAGGTGCAGGAGCCGCTGCGATTTCCTGTGTGAAGCTCTATTTGAAATTAGGAGCGCGCATTGAGAATTTCTACATTTTTGATAAAGATGGTTTAGTTTCCAATGACCGTACAGATTTAAATCCTTACTTGGCTCCGCTTGCCGGTCCAGCAGGTAAAACAATTACATTAGCTGAAGCCATGATAGGGGCGGACGTGTTTTTAGGTTTGTCGGTAGGGAACATTTTAACACCTGAAATGGTAGCCACGATGGCTGCTCAGCCCATTGTTTTTGCCATGGCGAATCCAACGCCTGAGATCGGATATGAGGAAGCGAAAGCTGTACGTGATGATCTCATCATGGCGACGGGTCGTTCGGATTTCCCGAATCAAGTCAATAATGTCTTAGGGTTTCCATTCATTTTTCGAGGTGCATTGGATGTGCGAGCAACCGAGATTAATGATGAAATGAAATTGGCCGCTGCGAAAGCCTTAGCTTGTCTTGCCAAAAAACCCGTTCCCGATATCGTGAATTTGGCTTATAACGAAAAGAGTTTGAGTTTTGGACCAGATTACATCATTCCTAAACCCGTCGATCCGCGTTTAATTACAACCATTTCCATGGCCGTTGCCAAAGCTGCGATGGAATCAGGTGTCGCAACCAAACCCATTGGTAATTGGGAAGCCTATGAACTTCAATTAGCCAAACGTTTGGGATTGGATAACCAAGTCATGAAGTTTATCCTAAAGCGCGCAAAGAGTAAGCCGAAACGTATCTTATTTGCAGATGCGGAGAACCTGAAGGTATTGAAAGCCGTTCGGGAAGTACTCGATGAGGGAATTGCTAAGCCGATCTTATTAGGTTCGCGGGCCAAGATTCAAGCGATATGCGATGAAAACCATTTGGATTTAGGGGATACCGAAATCATGGATTTTAAACATGCCGATAATGCTAATTTAGTCGCTGAATTTGCCGAGTTGTTTTATGAGAAACGGAAGCGGAGAGGTGTGACGCGCTGGGAGGCCAATAAACAAGTACGTAAGAGTAACTATTTTGCGGCCATGATGCTGGAGACCAACCGTGCAGATGGTGTCATTTCAGGCTTAACGAAAAACTATCCGGAATCCATCAGACCAGCCTTGCAGATTATTGGCAAGCAAAAAGGCGTCAAGAAGGTATCGGGTATGTACCTGTTATTATCTCAAAAAGGACCACTTTTCTTCTCGGATACGACGGTTAATTTCGACCCTACCGTAGAGGATATCGTGGAAATTACGGAGTTGACCGCGAAAGCCGTGAAACGCTTTAACATCATTCCACGGATTGCTTTGTTGAGTTACTCCAACTTTGGTTCTGCTGATGGCGCGGATGCAATCAAAATGCGTCAAGCCACGCAAATCTTACAAGAGAAACATCCGGATTGGATTATCGAAGGAGAGATGCAGGCACACTTAGCATTTGATAAGGAATTACGCCAGCAAAATTATCCGTTTGCTGCGCTTGGAAATGACACGGCGAATACCTTAATATTCCCGAATCTATCCGCGGCAAATATTGCCTATAATCTATTGAAGGAAGCGGCCGACATTGAATATGTCGGGCCTATCTTATTGGGTCTTGGGAAACCAACGCACATTCTTCAACTCGGGGCATCTGTCCGAGAAATTGTCAACATGGTCGCCATTGCGGTCGTCGAAGCACAATCACCTCAATAATCGTAATGAATCCTCGGTGCAATCACCGGGGATTTTTTATTGCATCCAATTGCTAAGTAACTCCATTTGCGTTTTGCTAGGATTTTTTACAGGTCGAATGGCCTGTCTACTGGCTTGCTGTATGACAAAATAAGGAGCTTTCAAGTGCACCGTTTGATAATTTCCATCTTCTCCTTTTCGAGCCACATCCCATGCTAAGGTGTCTCCAGATTGTATGATTTGAAGGATTTTCTGCGTGTTCTTCACAAAGTTTTCGATATCCGTCGGTAAGCCATTAATCGCTAAAAGCTCATCCTTTGCTTGCATACCCATCAATTTTCCTAAGGAATTAATCGCGGAATTTGATTGGATAACTGCCCGTTTGGTTTCTGTATTAATGGATAATCCCTGTGGATCGAATCCAAGGGTTTTTGCATCTTCTAGTTGGTTGGCATCCCACGTGTAGCCCAAGGCCTGTAACCAAGTTTCAATGGGTAAGGCTTGCGTTCCTGCCACATAGGTATTGAAAAATGTTTTTAAGGCCGGCAGTTTCGTAATCTGAATAATTTTATCAAATAGTTGATCATCCTGGAAGGATTTTGTAGGGCCAAATTCCTTAGATAAGGCCTGCAATAACAACTGATTATTCCATTTGCCATTACTTAATTGCCTTAAGGTTAAATCCAATCCAAATCCAATCAAAGCCCCTTTTTGGTATACATTCGCATATTGATCTTTGTATTTGCCTAGGACTTGCTTGCTCATGTTTGTAAAGGAAACATCTTGTTTGAACTGTATATCCATTGTTTCCTTCTTTTCTTGGATGGTACGGAAGAAGGCATCCAGATCGATCAATTTACCTTGCAATTGCATGTGGTGTGCAGCATATTCCGTAAGTCCCTCATAAAGCCAAAGGTGTTCCGACATTTGGGGATTGATGAAATTAAAATTTCCGATTTCCTCGGAGTGAATGGAAAGCGGCGTAATGATGTGGAAAAATTCATGGGCACATACATCACGGATGGTTTGCCCTAATCGATCTATTGTGCCTTCAGGTAGGTAATAAAAGGATGAATGGCTGTGTTCCAAGGCGCCATAACTTCCGCCTTTTAAATTATCCGACAATACGATAATGAATGCATAGCGCTTCACAGGGAATTTGCCTCCTAGGTAATTGCGTTGTGCGATTAATAAAGGCTTAATGTTGTCGGCGATTTGTTTGGAACTTATGGTATGGTTAGGGGAATAGACGGATACCAAGATTTGTGTATCCCCAAAGTGCATGCTCGTCGTATCTGCCTCACTGTACAAAATGGGTGAGTCAACGAGGCTTTGGTAGTTTGCACTCGCAAAAACATCGCGGGTACCTTTTCCCGTATTCATTAATGAAGTGGATCCGTATAAATGTTTAGGTCGATCTATGGAAACTTGTACGGGTAATGCGGACTGACCTTCTAAATAGCCTAAAAAACCATGTACATTGAAGGCTATCAATGAATCCGCTTGGATATTGGTTCCTGCGGGTTCAAAGATGTATTCCCCTTTTATTTCCGGGCTATCCCATGTATCATTGACCTGATATTCCAAATGACTAAGCAAATTAGCTTGTTCAATCTGGTATTGATTGATGTTTTTTTGTTTAACAGGGAGACTTTTTCCATCCTTAGTGATGGCTTTGAAGCCTTGAATGTAGCGACCAAAATCGTAGTTGGAATATGTTCCAGGTACCTGTTTGGGGAATGAAAAAGTGATGCTATTGCTTTTTTGAGCTGGTAGGAACACTTGTACGGAAACTCGATCTTGTTGAATGTGTTGCAAATCCACTTGGTAGCGAATTCCTTGCGCCCAGCTCGCCGTATAGACGAAGCAAAAAAGGCTAATTTTTATAATTAATCGCATCTTTTAATTCTAGTTTTTTTATTAATTGAGTTGGGATGTAAATCATCAAACTCACAAGCAACATGGTTCCTAAATTGACCGAAATCCAGGTGATGGGATCCCATTCGATGGGTACGGCCGACATGTAATAATTTTCAGGATCCAAGGGGATGAGTTGGTAGGTTGCCTGCAAATAGCAAAAGCCCGCAGCAAATACATTTGCAAATGCTAATCCCCGAAGTAAAATGAAGAATCCATTCCACCAGAAAATCCTTCGAATTTGTTTGTGATTAGCGCCTAAAGCGCTAAAAAGGCCAATCATGGGTACGCGTTCCATGATGAGTACCCAGAGCGTCGCAATGAGGTTAAAGCAGGCAACAAGCATGAGCAAGCTGATAAAAATGACGATGTTTCGGTCAAGCATTTTCATCCAATCATAAAGCGCTGGGTATAGTTCTTCGCTCGTTTCTAATTTCCACTCGTGTGGCAAGGAATTTAAAATCCTTTGTGTGGATACAGGTTTAGCGAGGTGGATTTCGTATGTCCCGATGGAATCTGCGGTCCATTGATTCATTTTCTGCACCCAAGAGCGGTCGGCAAGAACCATCAATTTGTCCATTTCTTCAAGCCCCGTTTCATAGATTCCGCTCACATGTACCTTGCGCGGTCTTTCGGGTTGGCTTAAAAAATAGAGTATCAGGGATTCGTTTAATTTAACTTTCAATTGTTTTGCTAAACTCTTACTTAGGATAATATCTTGTGGCTTATAGATTTTTGCACTGCCTGCGCGCATATTCGCTTGAATTTGGGTTTGAGGCATGTCGGAGCCAATGCCTTTAATAACTACGCCCGACATGTTTTCTTTCCCCACGATAATACCAGGCTTCTGAACGTGCGCTTGCAGATGGTCGATGCCCTCGATGGATTCAATTTGTTTTTCCCAGGCAAGATTCCGCGTCATGGGTGACTCCGAAAGGGAATGATTGGCCGAAATTTGACTAATGCGTATATCCCCTGAAAAGCTGATCATCTTATTGAGGATAGCTTTTTTGAAACCAAACAAAATGGAAAAAGCAATTAAGATGATCCCGGCACCTAAGGCAATTGTTCCAATGCCCACATAGGTCACCGTCTTGGAAAAGGAGGTGTCTTGGGTGCTTCGAATTCGCCTGGCAATAAATAATGGGAAATTCACCGGTTTCTTATTTCTAAATTTTATCGGATATTTGGTCAATCTAAACCAACGCGCAAAGAAAATGGGATTGCTTCGAAACTACAAACTTATCCTCGTATTGTTTTTGGGTATCAGCCAAATCGCTCATACTCAAATTATTCCTGGCGCTTACCATACAGAGCAATACCTCCACACGCTAAAAGGTAAGCAAGTTGCTTTGGTGGTAAATCATACATCCGTGATTGGGAAAACCCATTTGGCCGATAGTCTTTTGTCGCTTGGCGTTCAGGTGAAGCGCATCTTTGCCCCAGAGCATGGTTTTCGGGGTACGGCGGATGCGGGCGCACATATAGATAATGAAGTAGATTCAAAGACAGGTTTAGCGTTGGTTTCTCTGTATGGCAAGCATAAAAAACCGACCCCTGAGGATTTGAAAGGCATCGATGTCGTGCTATTTGATATTCAAGATGTGGGTACACGTTTTTATACGTATAGTTCAACGCTTTTGTATGTTCAAGAGGCTTGTGCGGAAAACAAGGTTAAATTATTGGTCTTGGATCGCCCGAATCCCAATGGGCATTATGTGGATGGACCCGTGCTAGACCCAAGCCGATTCGCTTCTTTTGTGGGCTTAACGGCGATTCCTGTTGTTCATGGATTAACGATGGGCGAGTATGCACAGATGTTAAATGGGGAAGGTTGGCTTGCTAATAAAGTCGTATGTGATCTACAAGTGATCCCCGTTTCGTCGTATTCGCACAAAAGTGTTGTACATGTCGCCATTGCACCTTCGCCCAATTTACCCAATGACCAGTCGATCGGTTTATATCCATCCCTTTGTTTATTGGAACCGACCATCGTGAGTGTGGGACGAGGAACTAATTCGCAATTTCAGGTTATTGGAACAACAAATTCCGCTTCTGGGAATTATACCTTTACTCCTGTTCCAACGCCCGGTGCCATGGACCCTCCGTTAAAGGGGCAATTGTGTTATGGCCAGGATTTACGTTCGGTACCTACGCGTAATCTTGGGTTTAGTTTGACTTATCTGATAGACATGTTTGAGAAAACGGGTCGAAAAGAGTCATTTTTTACTTCAGCCTCCTTTTTTGATAAATTGGCCGGAACGGATGGAATACGATTGGGTTTACTCGCAGGTAAATCGGAGAAAGAAATTCGAGCGTCTTGGGAGCCGGCTTTGCAGGCTTATAAAGAAATGCGGAAGCGTTACTTAATTTATCAAGATTAGTTTTCGGATTTTGCCTAGAAATTCCGACCTTTGCCGTTTATTTTTAAGCAAAAGGCTTTATGGCGGAAAAAATTATTATCCTCGACTTTGGTTCTCAAGTGACGCAATTAATTGCGCGTCGTATTCGTGAGGCACAAGTATATTGTGAAAT
>JACCDI012115115.1_pt1 | contig 14631 bp, 13 predicted proteins | sample 7442791 | NCBI WGS metagenome assembly JACCDI01 (sample SAMN15323434, study PRJNA562643) | freshwater metagenome | isolation source: river surface water | place: USA:Blue River Watershed | collected 2017-08-15 | reverse complement strand
GCTTTGGCGGCGGGTTTGGCGGCGGGTTTGGCGGCAGACTGAGAGGACTTCTTCGGCTTTTGAGCGGGCATGGGACACCTCGGGACAAAACACGGACAGACACAGTCAGCGCCGAAACACCCGGCGCGGGATCGGGACAGGAATCCGGGCCGCAGGCGGCGCCGGATCAGGTGGCAAGACCGAGGGCGAACATTTGGGGTGCAGTCCTTGCGGAATCGATGGCCTGCCCGCATGGGGGCGTGTGCTCAAAGGCGTTGGCCGGGCCGGAGGTGCTGCTGTCGCGCTTGCCGAGAAAAATGGATTATACCAGAGCAGCCTTCAGCGCTGGCGGATGGCGGTCTTGGGACGGAAGGCTTTGCAGACCGCGTCGTGGGTTTCCAGATAGGGTCCACCGATCAGGTCGATGCAGTAGGGCACGGCCGCAAAAATGCCCGGCACCGTGGTCTGCCCCTGGGCGTCGCGCAGGCCTTCCAAGGTCTCGGCAATCGATTTGGGCTGGCCGGGCAGGTTGATGATCAGGCTTTTGCCGCGGATCACGGCCACCTGGCGCGAGAGGATGGCGGTCGGCACAAAGTTCAGGCTGATCTGGCGCATCTGCTCGCCAAAGCCCGGCATTTCGCGGTCGGCCACATCGAGCGTGGCCTCGGGCGTGACGTCGCGCAGGGCCGGGCCGGTGCCGCCGGTGGTCAGCACCAGGGCGCAGCCGGCGTCCACCAGTTCCACCAGGGTGGCGCTGATGCGCGGGCGCTCGTCGGGGATCAGGCGGGCCTCGAATTCGATCGGGTTTTGCAGGGCGCGGCGCAGCCAGTCCTGCAGGGCCGGCAAGCCCTTGTCCTCGTAGACGCCGCTGCTGGCGCGGTCGCTGATGCTGACAATGCCGATCTTGACGGCGTCGTGGGCAATGGGCTCAGTCATGGGCAATCTCTTGGGGGTCGTCGGCGGCCTTGAGGGTGGCCTTGATCATCTGGAACAGTTCGCGATAGGCGCGGCTCTGGCGCGGGGCCAGGCCTTGCGAGACCGCCGCGGCCGACGGCGGCGGCAAGTCCTTGCGTGCCTGGCGCACCAGGGCGCGCAGGGCCTGGGTGTCGGTGCCCGGGTGGGCGGCAATCCATTGCTGCACCGCCTCGTCGTCGGCCAGCAGCCGGTCGCGCCATTGCTCGGCCTGGTGCAACTGCTCGGTGTCGTGGGCATGGCCCAGGCGCTGCAGCTCCAGGGCGTGGCGCACCGCTTGCACCTGCTCCTCGTCGAGCTGGCGCATGAGCTTGCCAATGAACTGCATCTGGCGGCGCTTGCCCTCGAAGTTGCTGATGCGGCGCGCGTCCTCCAGCGCTTGCAGCAGCTTGTCGGGCAGGGGCAGGGGCGCCATCAGGTCGCTGCGCAGGGTCAGCAAGGCCTCACCGAGCTGCTGCAACTCCTCGCTCTCGCGCTTGAGATCGGTCTTGCTGGTGTTCTGGCCCCATTTCATGGCGAGCTTGAGCTCGAGGTCGAGCTCGCTGCCTTCGGCCACGAACTGGCCTTTGACGAAATAGCCTTTTTTGGGTTTTCTGGACATGGATGGGGTTGACGCGCTGGCGGCGCCGCAATCTGGGGCTTGGGCCAGTATCATAGTCAACCCGCTCGGCACACCGCCGATGCCCCTTCGCCCGCAAGGCCCCAACCGCTCACGTGAACCCCATGACCTCTGCCCCCGCCGACGGATTTGCCTACAGCCGCGCGTTTTTTGAAGACCTGGTCGATCAGGCCCTGGCGCATGCGCGCCGCCTGGGGGCCAGCGCGGCCGGCGCCGAGGCCTCGGAGGGCTGTGGCCTGAGCGTCTCGGTGCGCATGGGCGAGCTCGAGAACGTCGAGCGCAACCGCGACAAATCCCTGGGCGTGACGGTCTACCTGGGCCATCGGCGCGGCAACGCCAGCACCTCCGATTTCTCGGCCGCGGCCGTCGAGCGCACGGTGCAGGCGGCTTACGACATCGCGCGCTTTACCGCCGAAGACCCGATGGCCGGCCTGCCCGACGCCCAGGACATCGAGACCGCCCCGCGCGAGCTCGACCTGTTCCACCCCTGGAGCCTGAGCTCCGAAGAAGCCACGGCGATCGCGATGCGCTGCGAGGACGCGGCCCGCAAGACCAGCCGCCGCATCACCAACAGCGACGGCGCCAGCGTGTCGGCACAGCAAAGCCATTTCTTCAGCGCACACAGCAACGGTTTTCGCGGCGGCTACGCCAGCTCGCGCCACAGCATTTCGGTGGCCACGATTGCGCGCCTGCCTGGGCGCAACGCCGAGATGCAGCGCGATGGCTGGTACAGCTCGATGCGCGCCAGCGCCGAGCTGGCCGCCCCCGAGGTGATCGGCCGCTACGCCGCCGAGCGCACCCTCTCGCGCCTGGGCGCGCGCAAGATGCCCACCACCGAATGCCCGGTGCTCTTTGAGTCGCCCGCGGCCGCTGGCCTGCTGGGCGCCTTTGTGCAGGCCGTCAGCGGCGGCACCCAGTACCGCAAGAGCACGTTTTTGCCCGACGCGCTGGGCCAGCAGGTGTTTGCCTCGCACATCGATGTGCTCGAAGACCCGTTTGTGCTGCGTGGCAAGGGCAGTTGCCCTTTTGACGACGAGGGCGTCAAGGTCCGTCCGCTCGACATCGTGCAGGCCGGCCGGGTGCAGTCCTACTTCCTGAGCGCTTACTCGGCGCGCAAGCTGGGCCTGCGCACCACCGGCCACGCCGGCGGATCGCACAACCTCACGCTGCGCTCGCGCCTGACGCAGCCGGGCGACGACCTGCCCGCCATGTTCCGCAAAATGGGCCGCGGCCTGTTCGTGACCGATCTGATGGGCCAGGGCGTCAATGGCGTGACCGGCGACTACTCGCGCGGGGCCAGCGGCTTCTGGATCGAGAACGGCCAGATCGCCTTCCCGGTGCAAGAGGTGACGATTGCCGGCAACCTCAAGCAGATGTTCCAGGACATCGTGGCGGTGGGGGCCGACGCCTACACCATGGGTTCCAAGACCACCGGCTCGGTGCTGATCTCGCGCATGAAGGTCGCGGGCTCCTGAGCGGCGCCCCATGCGTGCCGAACTGCTGGCCATGGCGGCCGCCCTGTGCTGGGCGGTGGGCAGTCTCTTCTCGGCCAATGCCTCCAGCCGCATGGGCGCATTTGCCTTCACCCGCTGGCGGCTCTTTTTTGCCCTGACGCTGCTGTGGGCCGTCTCGTTTTGGAGCGGGCAGTGGCGCCAGTTGCAGGTCGATCACCTGTGGTGGCTGGCCGCTTCGGGCTTGATCGGCATTTTTGTGGGTGATACCGCGCTCTTTGCCTGCATGAACCGCCTGGGGCCGCGCCGCTCGGGCCTGCTCTTTGCCACCCACGCGCTCTTCTCGGCCCTGCTGGCCTGGCTCTGGCTGGGCGAAACCCTCTGGGGCTGGACCCTGCTCGGGGCCGCCTTGTTGGTGGGGGGGGTGATGGTGGCCATTGCCTGGGGCCGGCGCAGCGACGAGTCGCACGACTGGGAGCGCACGCACGGCCGCTTGCTCGCCGGGGTCGGCCTGGGCCTGCTGGCGGCGTTGTGCCAGGCCGTGGCCACCTTGATGATCAAACCGCTCATGAGCACCGGTCTGGACGCGGTCAGCGCGTCGGCGGTGCGCACCAGCGCCAGCTTTGCCGCGCACGCCTTGCTCTGGGGCAGCGGCCTGCGCCTGGCGCAGCTGCAGGCCCCCATGACCTGGCGCACCGCCTGGAACACCTGGGCCAGCGCGGCGGTGGCCATGGCGCTGGGCATGACGCTGATCCTGGCGGCCTTGCACCAGGGGCAGGCCAATCTGGTGGGGATCTTCTCGTCGATCACCCCGATCCTGCTGCTGCCCCTGCTGTGGGTCGTCTATCGCCGCCAGCCGGCCGCAGGCGCCTGGGTGGGGGCGGCCCTGGCGGTCGCCGGCACCGCGCTGATCCTGGGGCCCTGATCGGGCCCTGGCGCGGCGGCTTAAGGGGCCAGCGCGGCCTTGACGGCGGCCGAGACCTGGCCCATGTCGGCCTTGCCCGCCAGGCGGGTCTTGACCACGCCCATCACCTTGCCCATGTCGCCGGGGCCGCTGGCGCCCAGCTCGGTCACGATGGCGCGCACCTGTTCGGCCACTTCCTCGGCCGACAGGCGGGCCGGCAGATAGCCTTGCAGCACCAGCATCTCGGCCTTTTCCTTGTCGGCCAGGTCTTGCCGACCGGCGCCTTCAAAGGCGGTGATCGAGTCCTTGCGCTGCTTGATCAGCTTGTCGACGATGGCGACGATGGCCGCATCGTCCAGGGTGATGCGCTCGTCGACTTCCTTTTGCTTCATGGCCGCCTGCAGCAAGCGGATGGTGCCCAGGCGCTCGGCGTCCTTGGCGCGCATGGCGTTCTTCATGTCGTCGGTGATCTGGTCCTTGAGGCTCATGGTCGGTGCTTTCAAAACAGGTGGGGCAACAAAGCACAAAGCCCGCCAGAGCGTCCTCGTGCGGGCTTTGCGCGTGGTCAGCAGGCGCGGGGCCTGCTGCGGGCATCAGTACAGCTTTTTGGGCAACTGCATGCTGCGCACGCGCTTGTAGTGGCGCTTGACGGCGGCGGCCTTCTTGCGCTTGCGCTCGGTGGTCGGCTTTTCGTAGAACTCGCGGGCGCGCAGATCCGTCAGGAGGCCCAGCTTTTCAATGGTGCGCTTGAAGCGGCGCAGGGCGACGTCAAACGGCTCGTTCTCTTTCACGCGAATGGTGGTCATGGATGCATTGATTCCAAAAGTGTGCCGGGCGGTGTCTGCAAGAAGATCGGGCCTGCAAAGCCGACAGCGGCGGGGGTCCCCGTCACGAAACTAGTATTGGCAGACGGGGGATTTGCCAGCAAACAAGCATTATAGCGCCATTGCGCAGGCATGGGCAGAGGCCCAGGCCCACTGGAAGTTGTAGCCGCCCAACCAGCCGCTCACATCGACCACTTCGCCAATGAAATACAGGCCTGGCTGGCGCGACATCATGGTCTGCGACGACAGGTCGCGGGTGTCCACGCCGCCCAGGGTCACCTCGGCCTTGCGGTAGCCCTCGGTGCCGGTGGGCACCAGGGGCCAGTCCGTGAGCGCCTGCACCAGCTGGGCCAGCGCCTTGTCGGGCACCTCGGGCATGGGGCGCTGCCAGGCGGGCTGCTGCGCCGCCCAGCTCTCGGCCAGGCGGGTGGGCATCCACTGGGCCAGCTCCTTGGCCAGCAGCTTGCGCGAGCGCTGCTTGGCCAAGCGCAAGTGCTCGGTCAGGTCCAGGCCCGGCACCAGGTTCAGGCGGATAGGCTGGCCGGCCTGCCAGTAGCTCGAAATCTGCAGCACCGCTGGCCCCGACAGGCCCCGGTGGGTGAACAGCAGGTCCTCGTCAAAGGCCATGCGCTGCTTTTTCTCGCCCGTGGCAATGCCCACCGGCAGGGCCAGCCCTGCCAGCTGCGCATACGGGCTCCAGGCCTGGCCGTCAAAGGTCAGGGGCACCAGCCCGGGGCGGCGCGCCACCAGGCGCAGGCCAAACTGGGTGGCGATGTCGTAACCCCAGGGGCTGGCGCCAATCTGCGGGATCGACAGGCCGCCGGTGGCCACCACCAGCGCCCGGGTCTGCACCGGGCCCTGGTCGGTGTCGAGGGTGTAGACGCCGTCGGCAAAGCGCACCGCAGGCACCTTGCAGCCCGCCCAGCGCGTGACGCCCCCGGCATCGCACTCGGCCAGCAGCATGCGGATGATGTCCTCGGCCGAGCGGTCGCAAAACAGCTGGCCTTTGTGCTTTTCATGAAAGGCAATGCCGTGGCGCTGCACCAGCTCGACAAAGTCCTGCGGCGTGTAGCGCGACAAGGCCGAGCGGCAAAACTGCGGGTTCTCGCTGACAAAGTGGCGCTGCGGCGCCGAGGGATCGAGCAGTCGGTTGGTGAAGTTGCAGCGCCCGCCGCCCGAGATGCGCACCTTCTCGGCCAGGCGCTCGCGGTGGTCGATCAGCAGCACCCGGCGCCCGCGCTGGCCCGCCACGCCCGCGGCAAAAAGACCGGCGGCGCCACCGCCCACGACCACGGCGTCCCACACGCTCATGCGCAGGGGCTCCGGCCGGACAGGGGGGATGGGGTGGGGATCATGGGTGGGGAGTGGGCTGGCCGATTGTGCCATGCGCTCCCACAGGGCCCGGGGCGGGCAGGACGCTCAGGCCGGCGTGCAGGCCCGCGCGCAGGGCCGCACCCTGGGCCGCATCAGGCGGCGCGGGCGCGCGGCTCGGCCAAGGCCGGGACCTGGGCTTGCGCGGCCCAGGCGCGGGCGCCCTGGATCACATCGCCCACAATGATGATGCTCGGGCTTTGCAGGCCATGCGTGGCCATGGTCTGGCCCAGCTGGCCAAGCGTGCCCAGGGCCTGGCGCTGCTGCGGCAGGCTGGCGTTTTGCACAATGGCCACCGGGGTGTCGGCCGGCAGGCCTTGCAGCAGGCCCTCTTCGATGCGTGCCGCATGCGTCACGCCCATGTAGATGACCAGGGTCAGGCGCGCCTGCGCCGCGGTCTGTGACAGCAGCGCCCAGTCCGGTCCTGGCTCGCCAGGCTTGGCATGACCCGTCACGAACACCACACCGTGCGCATGATCGCGGTGCGTGAGCGCGCAGCCCAGCGAGGTCACCGCGGCCAGGCCCGAGGTGATGCCGTTGATCACGCGCGGCTCGATGCCTTCGGCGCGCAGGTGCTCGACCTCCTCGCCCCCACGGCCAAACACAAAGGGGTCACCGCCCTTCAAGCGCACCACCTGCTCGCCCGCTTGCACCGCCTGCACCATCAGGCGGTGGATGAAGGCCTGCGGCGTGCTGCGGCAACCGCCGCGCTTGCCCACATGCACAATGCGCGCGCTGGGCTGGGCATGGGCCAGGATGTCGGGGTGGACCAGGTCGTCCACCAGCAGCACGGTGGCCTCGGCAATGGCGCGCGCCGCGCCCAGGGTCAGCAGGTCCGGGTCGCCCGGGCCGGCACCCACCAGGGTGCAGCGGCCAGCTTGGATGGGGTTCGCATTCATGGGACGGGATTGTCCCGGCGCCGCGGCGCGGCACCAAATACTGTTTTGCAATATATGCCTGCGTGACTGGGCATAAGCCCGCCGCGGCCGGGGGCAGGGCAGGGGGTCAGGCCGGGGTCAGGCCCTGCGCCCGCATGGCCGGGTGGCAGGCGCTGGAGCGCCAGAAGGCCAGCAAGGCCTGGGCGCCGGCGTCGTCGCGGCAGGTCTGGGCCACGCTGGCGCTGAAGGTCGAGTCAATGGCCACCGGGTCGGGCAGGGCACCGACGATTTGCACGCCTGCCACGCCCAGCATCTCGCTGCGCTGCTGAAAGCCCAGCGCCACCTGGCCTTGCGCCACCAGCGAGGCCACCGGCACCCCCGGCGGGGCTTGCACGATGCGCGGCTGGATCTCGGCCGCAATGCCCCAGCGCTCAAAGAGTTGTTGCAGGCGCACGCCGCTCGGGCCGGTCGAATAGCCCAGGGTGGGGGCGGCCAGCACCGCCGCGCGCAGCGCCGCCTCGCTGCCGATGTCGGGCAGGGGGGAGCCCTCGCGCACGCCCACCACGGTGCTTGAATGCACCAGATCGACCCGGCTGCCTGGGCGCACATGGCCGGCGGCCATCAGGCGCTCGATGGCGTCGTCGGCCAGCACCACCAGGTCAAAGGCCTCGCCAGCGGCCACCCGCTTGGCCGCATCGACCCCACCCACCGATTCCAGCTGCACCCGCCAGGCCGGATGGGCCTGCTCGAACAGGCCGGAAATCTCGGCCAGCAGCTTGCGGGTGGCCATGGAGGAGATGATGCGCAGGTCGTGGGACATGGTCGTGACAAGGGGAGCAATGGACTGGGCATGCGACAATACCACCAGATGCGGCCGACCCAGCCCCGAGTGGCGGTCGGCCGATGTTTTTTGCAACGCCTCATGCTGATTCTGGGTATTGAATCCTCTTGCGACGAGACCGGTGTGGCCCTGGTGGACCTGCCGGCCGAGGGCATGCCGCGCCTGCGCGCGCAGGCCCTGCACAGCCAGATCGAGATGCACCGGGCCTACGGCGGTGTGGTGCCCGAGCTGGCCAGCCGCGACCACATCCGCCGCGTGCTGCCCCTGACCCGCGAGGTGCTGGCCCAGGCCGGCGCGCGCCTGCAAGCGCTGGACGTGATCGCCTACACCCAGGGGCCCGGCCTGGCCGGCGCGCTGCTGGTGGGCGCGGGCGTGGCCTGCGCCCTGGGCGCTGCGCTGCAGCGCCCGGTGCTGGGCGTGCACCACCTCGAGGGGCACCTGCTCTCGCCTTTCCTGAGCGCCGATCCGCCCGAGTTTCCGTTTGTGGCCCTGCTGGTCTCGGGCGGGCACACCCAGCTCATGCGGGTGGACGGCGTGGGCCGCTACACCTTGCTGGGCGAGACCATTGACGACGCGGCGGGCGAGGCCTTTGACAAGTCGGCCAAGCTGATGGGCCTGCCCTATCCAGGGGGCCCCGAGCTCTCGCGCCTGGCCGAGCAGGGCCGCCCCGACGCCTACCGCTTGCCCCGCCCCTTGCTGCACAGCGGCGATCTGGATTTTTCGTTTGCCGGCCTGAAGACCGCGGTGCTGACACAGTGCCGCAAGCTGGGCGAGGCCGCGCTGGCCGAGGGCCGGCCCGAGCGCGCCGATCTGGCCGCGTCGACGCAGGCGGCGATTGTGGAGGTGCTGGTGCGCAAGTCGCTCTCGGCCCTGGCGCAAACGGGCCTGCAGCGCCTGGTGGTGGCCGGTGGTGTGGGCGCCAACCGCGAGCTGCGCCGCCAACTCAACGCCGAATGCGCGCGCCGCCGCGTGCGGGTGCACTACCCCGAGCTGCACCTGTGCACCGACAACGGCGCCATGATCGCCATGGCCGCCGCGCTGCGGGTGCAGGCGGGCCTGCAGACCCCACAAACCCGTTATGCCTTTGATGTGCGGCCCCGCTGGCCCTTGCATCAGCTGTCCCAGGATACCGCTGGCCAGACGGCCCCCTGATTTTTCCTTTGAGCATTGAGATGAATCGACGACGTCTTCTGGCGCAGGCCCTGGGCTGCGCCGCCCTGGCGGCCTTGCCCGCCCACGCCCAGCCCACGCTGCCCCCCATTCGCCTGGCCCTGATCGAGGGCCTGTCGGGCCCGTTTGCCAACACCGGCGAGGCGGTGCTGCGCAATGTGGTGTGGGCGATCGAGCGCGTCAACGCCCGTGGCGGCGTGCGCACCGCGCAAGGCCTGCAAAGCCTGCAGCTCAAGACCTACGACAGCAAGGGCCAGAACGAGGAGGCGCTGTCGGCCCTGCGCTCGGCGGTGGACGACGGCGCGCGCTTTGTGCTGCAGGGCAACTCCTCGGCCAACGCCCTGGCGCTGATCGACGCCATCAACAAGCACAACGAACGCGAGCCCGAGCGGCGTGTGCTGCTGCTCAACTACTCGGCGGTCGATCCGCAACTGACCAACGAGCGCTGCAGCCCCTGGCACTTTCGCTTTGACGCGCACGCCGACATGCGCCTGGCCGCGCTGATGCAGGTGCTGCAGGGCGACCGCGCGCTGCAGTCGGTCTACCTGATCGGGCAGGACTACAGCTTTGGCCAGGCGGTGCTGCGCGAATCGCGCCGCCTGCTGCAGGCCTTGCGGCCCGATGTGCGCATCGTGGGCGAGGAACTGCACCCCATGGCGCGCGTGAAAGACTTTCTGCCCTATGCCACCAAGATCCGCGCCAGCGGCGCGCAGGCGGTGGTGACCGGCAACTGGGGCAACGACCTGACGCTGCTGGTCAAGGCCGCGCGCGAGGTGGGTTACGAGGGCATGTTCTACACCTTCTACGGCAATGCCCTGGGCGCACCGGCTGCGCTGGGCGAAGCGGGCGTCGGGCGCGTGCTGGCCGTGGCCGAGTGGATGCCCAATGTGCCCGGCGCCGAGAGCCAGGCCCTGGTGCGTGCCTTTCGCGAGCGTTTTCCCAAGCCCAGCGAGGACTACCTGCACCTGCGCATGCAGCTGATGATCGAGGCGCTGGCGCAAGCCATCACCCGCGCCGGCAGTGTGCAGGCCCATGCGGTGGCGCCCCAGCTGGCGCAGGCCGATGTCCGCCTGGCCGGCCAGCGCCTGCGCATGCGCCCCGAGGACCAGCAGGCGCAGCAGCCGCTGGTCGTGGGCGTGATGGACCGCCAGGGCCAGCCGGGCGTGCCCTTTGATGTGGAAGGATCGGGCTATGGCTTTCGCATCGTCCGCACCCTGAGCGCCGAGCAGGTCCAGCGGCCGCACAGCTGCCGCATGCCAGGCCGCTGAGGCGCGCGCTGCAGTCACGCGCACGACGCCCCAAGCGGCGGCGTCGGGCCGACAATGGGTGCCATGAACGCACGTGCACGCCCCGCAGGCACCGACCTGCACCTGATCGACTCGGCCGTGGCGGCCCGCCGCCTGCTCATCACCCTGGCGCTGATGACCCTGGGCGGCAGCGCCATGTACGTGGTGTCGGTGGTGATCCCGCAGGTCGAGCGCGAGTTCGGCATTTCGCGCGCCATGGCCTCGGTGCCCTACACCGCCATGATGCTGGGCTTTGGGGTGGGCGGCATCTTCATGGGCCGCTGGGCCGATCGCGTGGGCGTGCAGATGCCGGTGGCCGTGGGCGGCGCGGCGCTGGGCCTGGGCTTTGTCTTGGCCGGCCTGTCCGACAGCATCTGGACCTTTGCCTTGGCGCACGGCCTGCTGCTGGGTTTGCTGGGCAATGCCAGCACCATGGTGCCGCTGGTGGCCGATACCTCGCTGTGGTGGCAGAAGTACCGGGGCCGGGCTGTGGCCGTGTGCGCCAGCGGCAACTATGTGGCCGGCACCATCTGGCCTGCGGCGGCGCAATACGGGGTGGAACACATCGGCTGGCGCCAGACCTATATCGCGCTGGGCCTGTTTTGCGGCATTGGCATGGTGCTGCTGAGCCTGGGCATGCGCCGTCGGGCGCCGGTGGCGGCTGCGCCCGTGGCCGGCAGCGCGCAGGCCCGCCACGGCGACCGGCCCTTTGGCCTGCCGGCGGGGCAGGCGACGCTGCTGCTGTGTGTGGCCGGACTGGCCTGCTGCGTGGCCATGGCCATGCCGCAGGTCCACATCGTGGCCTATTGCACCGACCTGGGCTTTGGCGCCGCGCGCGGCGCCGAGATGCTCTCGCTGATGCTGTTTTGCGGGATCATCAGCCGCCTGGTCTTTGGCGTCATCTCGGACCGCATCGGCGGCCTGCGCACGCTGGCGCTGGGTTCCTTGTTGCAAGGGATCGCGCTGCTGCTGTTCCTGCCGTTTGATGGCCTGGTGCCGCTCTATGTGATCTCGGCCCTGTTTGGCTTGTTCCAGGGCGGCATCGTGCCGAGCTACGCCATCATCGTGCGCGAGCATTTCCCGCTCAACCAGGTGGGCGAGCGGGTGGGCGCCATCATCATGGCCACGCTGGTGGGCATGGCGCTGGGCGGCTGGATGTCGGGCAAGGTGTTTGACCTGACAGGCTCGTACCATGCCGCCTTCATCAACGGCATCGCCTGGAACCTGCTCAACTTCTCGATCGCGCTGTGGCTGCTGCACCGCAGCGGCCATCTGCGCCAATGGCTGGGCCGGCGCCTGGTCTGATGCCTGGTCTGATGCCCGCACCCATCGGCTTGCCCGGGTTGGGGCATGCATCACCGATGCCGCCAGCCCGATTGCCCAGGCCCTAGCTCGCGTGGCCCTCGCAGGCGCCGGCGTTGGGGCGGCCCCGGCATTCTCGCCGCAGGCGTTGCTCGCGCTCCTGGCGCGACTCGCTGCTGTCTGGCGGTGTGGGCAGGCGGGGCGATGACCGGTTCTTGCGGCCAGGGCTGCTGGCGGTCGTGGCTGGGGCGCCGCTGGTTTGGGCGCTGGATGGTGCGCCCGCTGCCAGCCAGCACAAGCCGATGAGCAGGCGCCGGCGCGCGGCAGTTGAGGGGTGGGGGGCGCAGCCAGGGCATGCGCCCTGCGTGTGGCGGGGAATGGGCATGGGAACCTCCAGGGCCCCATTGCACCCGCCCAGGTGCCGCGCGGGAAGATCCGGGACGTGTCAGGCCTGCCAAAACCCGGCACAGTGCGTGCCGTAACGGGGCCTCACAACCACTTTTGCATGAAGCTGGCCTGGCCGGCCGCCGGGTCCAGCGCATAGGGCGCAAAGCCAAAGGCCTCGTAGCTGCGCAAGGCGCGCTGATTGCCCGTCAGCACCTCCAGGGTGAGCTTGCAGCAGCCCCGCGCGCGCGCATGGTCTTGCGCCGCTTGCAGCAGGGCTTGGCCGATGCCGCGGCCGCGCCATTCGGGCAGCACCGCCAGGTCGTGGATGTTCATCAGGGGGCGGGCCTTGAAGGTCGAGTAGCCCTCGATGCAATTGACCAGGCCCACGGCCTGACCGTCGAGCCAGGCCATGAAGCTGGCCGCATCGGGCCGCTCGGCCAGATCCCTGCACAGCCGCGCACGCACCTCGGGGGCCAGCGGCTCGCCGCCGCCCATGGGGTCGCGCGCATACGCGTCGAGCAGGTCCACCAGCGCGGCCGCATCGCGCGCGTCGCGGTAGTTCACGCGCAGGATCTGCAGACCCTTCATGCCCATTGGTCCATCGGCAGGCAGCTGCAGAACAGGTTGCGGTCGCCGTAAACGTTGTCGACACGACCCACCGTGGGCCAATATTTCACGCGGCCACGGCTGGCGGCCAGAGCGCCGCCCAGCTCGCGCGGGTAGGGGTGCGACCAGTCGGCACCCAGCAGGGATGCGGCGGTGTGCGGCGCGTTCTTCAAGGGGTTGTCCTCTTGCGGCCACTCACCCGCCTCCACCTGTGCAATCTCCTGCCGGATGGCGATCATGGCGTCGATGAAGCGGTCGAGCTCGGCCAGGGTCTCGCTCTCGGTGGGCTCGACCATCAGGGTGTTGGGCACCGGGAAGGACAGGGTGGGCGCATGGAAGCCGTAGTCCATCAGGCGCTTGGCCACGTCCTCGGCCATCACGCCGCAGCTGTCCTTGAAGTGGCGCAGATCCAGGATGCACTCGTGCGCCACGCGGCCGTTGTCGCTGGCGTACAGCGTCGGGTAGTGCTCGGCCAGGCGGTGGCTGATGTAGTTGGCCGACAGGATGGCCGTTTCGGTTGCGTGCTTCAGGCCTTCGGCGCCCATCATGCGGATGTACATCCACGAGATCGGCAGCACCGCCGCGTTGCCCAGGGGCGCCGCGCTGATGGCGCTGACCGCACCGGGCGCGTCGCCACCGGGCACCAGGGCACCGGCCGCGCGGGCGCTGGCATGGCCCGGCAGATAGGGCACCAGGTCCTCGACCACGCAGACCGGGCCGACGCCGGGGCCGCCGCCGCCGTGCGGGATGCAGAAGGTCTTGTGCAGGTTCAGGTGGCTCACGTCGCCGCCAAACTCACCGGGCGCGGCCACGCCCACCAGGGCGTTCATATTGGCCCCGTCCACATACACCCGGCCGCCATGCTGGTGCACCAGCTCGCACAGCTCGCGCACCTGGGTCTCGAACACGCCGTGCGTGCTGGGGTAGGTGATCATGACCGCGGCCAGGCGCGTGCTGTACTGCTCGCACTTGGCGCGCAAATCGTCCAGATCCACGTTGCCGTTCTCGTCGCAACGCGTCACCACCACCTGCATGCCGGTCATTTGCGCGCTGGCGGGGTTGGTGCCGTGGGCGCTGGCGGGGATCAGGCAGATGTCGCGGTGGCCCTCGCCGCGTGCGCGGTGGTAGGCCTGGATCACCAGCAGGCCGGCGTACTCGCCTTGCGAGCCGGCGTTGGGCTGCAGGCTGATGCCGGCGTAGCCGGTGGCCTGGCACAGCCAGTCGCGCAGCTGCTGGTCCAGCTCGGCATAGCCTTGCATCTGCTCGGCCGGGGCATAGGGGTGGGGCAGCGCAAATTCGGGCCAGGTGATGGGGATCATCTCGCTGGTCGCGTTGAGCTTCATGGTGCAGCTGCCCAGGGGGATCATGCTGCGGTCCAGGGCCAGGTCCTTGTCCGAGAGCTGGCGGATGTAGCGCAGCATGCCCGTCTCGCTCTGGTAGGTGTTGAACACCGGGTGCGTCAGGTAGGGGCTGGTGCGGCGCAGCGACTCGGGGATCAGTGTCGACAGCCCCTTCTCATAGCCCGCCAGGGTCGGCAGGGCCTGGCCCGGCTGGGCGCACAGGGCCCACAGCGCCTGCACGTCCTCGCGCGTGGTGGTCTCGTCCAGGCTGATGCCCACGCAATGCGCGCGGCCACCGCCAAAGCGGCGCAGGTTGATGCGCTGCGCGGCAGCCCGTGCGTGCAGGGCCGCGGCGGCCTCGGCGCTGCCCAGGTCCAGGGTCAGGGTGTCAAAGGCGGTGGCATGCAAGAGGCGCACGCCCAGTTGGCGCAGGCCATCGGCCAACATGGCGGTGAAGCTGGCCACGCGCAGGCCCACACGCTTGAGACCGGCCGGGCCGTGGTAGACCGCGTACATGCTGGCCACCACCGCCGGCAGCACCTGCGCGGTGCAGATGTTGCTGGTGGCTTTTTCCCGGCGGATGTGCTGCTCGCGGGTTTGCAGCGCCAGGCGGTAGCTCGGTTGGCCATGCGCGTCCACGCTCACGCCGACCAGGCGGCCGGGCATGGAGCGCTTGAACTCGTCGCGGCAGGCCAGGAAGG
>JACCDI010542019.1_pt1 | contig 14631 bp, 13 predicted proteins | sample 7442791 | NCBI WGS metagenome assembly JACCDI01 (sample SAMN15323434, study PRJNA562643) | freshwater metagenome | isolation source: river surface water | place: USA:Blue River Watershed | collected 2017-08-15 | reverse complement strand
GTCGTAGTTGGGGCCAAAGTCGACGGTTTCTTTGTCGATGTCGGCCAACATTTCGTGGGCAATTTTGGCCAAACGAATTTCGGTGTAACGCATGGCGGCAGCGTTGTCGCCGTCCACCGATCCGAAGTTGCCTTGGCCGTCCACCAACATATGACGCATAGAGAAATCTTGCGCCATACGAACGATGGTGTCGTAAACAGATTGGTCGCCGTGAGGGTGGTATTTACCAATCACGTCACCCACGATACGTGCAGATTTTTTGTAAGCGCGATTCCAGTCGTTGTTCAACTCGTGCATGGCAAACAACACACGGCGATGCACTGGCTTGAGGCCATCTCGTGCATCAGGCAGGGCGCGTCCCACAATCACGCTCATGGCGTAGTCGAGGTAGCTGCGGCGCATTTCCTCTTCTAGACTGATGGGAAGGGTTTCTTTGGCAAACTGGGTCATGAGGGGTCAGGCGCGCTGGGTGAAAGACTGCCATTTTAGGTCCAAAGAGTGTCGTTGATTTGCAACACATTGCTCAGATTGATAAGATCGCTTGCAAGGGCTTTTCACCAAATTGGGGAATTGCCTCAGAGCTATGGCACAATCATTTCAACGTTTTGAGTGATGGTCATTCAAAGCGTCTCTTTTCTCGCAGGATGTCTGCGGTATTAATCCCATGAGGAGAACCATGAAAAAATTCAACAAAGTGGCAATGGTGTTGGCTTCAGCTGCCTTGGCAAGCGTTGCAAGTGCACAATCCGTAGACAACTGGCGCAACGGCACAGGCGAAATGGCCTGGAAAAACGGCACAGCTGAATACTGCTGGCGCGATGCCAACTGGACACCCGCTACAGCTGCTGCTGGTTGCGATGGCGCTATTGCTGCCCCTAAAGCTGCTGCACCAGCACCCAAGGCTGCCCCTGCACCTGCTGCTAAGCCTGCCGCTCCAGCACCCGCACCAGCTGCCGCCACCAAAGTGACTTACGCTGCTGACACCTTCTTTGACTTTGACAAATCAGTCTTGAAAGCTGACGGCAAAGCCAAATTGGATGACTTGGCTGGCAAAGTTAAAGCGATCAACCTGGAAGTGATCATTGCCGTGGGTCACACTGACTCCGTCGGTTCTGATGCTTACAACCAAAAGTTGTCTGTGAAGCGTGCTGACGCTGTCAAGGCTTACTTGGTGACCAAGGGCATCGAGAAAAACCGCGTTTACACAGAAGGCAAGGGCGAAAAGCAACCCGTTGCTGACAACAAGACAGATGCTGGCCGTTCTAAAAACCGCCGCGTGGAAATCGAAGTTGTGGGTACACGCCCTAACAAGTAATCAACATTCGGGTTGATGCAAGTCAACCCTATGTTTGAACACCAAAAAGCCTCCTTCGGGAGGCTTTTTTACTTTCGGAGACAATGCTGTCTATGAGCACACCCCATTCTTCCAAATTTTCTAGCGCCAATGTCGATCCTGCAGAGCTGGCCAAATTCTCTGAACTTGCCCATCGTTGGTGGGACACAGAAAGCGAATTCCGCCCGCTGCATCAAATCAACCCTTTGCGTTTGAATTGGATTCAAAGTTTGGCGCCATTGGCTGGCAAAAAAGTGGTCGACATCGGTTGTGGTGGCGGCATTTTGTCTGACGCCATGGCCAGACAAGGTGCACAAGTACTGGGTGCCGATTTGGCGGTGAAGTCTTTGAAAGTGGCGCAGTTGCACGCGTTGGAGGCTGGCACGCAAGGCGTGCAGTACAGAGAAATCAGCGCGGAAGACTTGGCACTCGAACAAGCTGGTCAATTTGATGTGGTCACCTGCATGGAAATGTTGGAGCATGTGCCCGATCCTGCTGCGGTCGTTCAGGCTTGCGCCAAATTGGTCAAGCCGGGTGGCTGGGTGTTCTTTTCAACTTTGAACCGCAACCCCAAGTCATTTTTGTTTGCGGTGGTCGGGGCTGAGTATGTGCTCAATCTGTTGCCCAAAGGCACGCACGAATATGCCCGCATGATCAAGCCCAGTGAACTGGCCGATTGGGTTCGCGCCTTTGGCCTCGATGTGATGCAAATGAAGGGCATGGGTTACAACCCTTTCACCAAGGTCTATGCCATGGGCAATGACACCGACGTGAACTATTTGATGGCCACGCAAAAGCCATTCGATCCAGCCTGAGATCCTTCATGATGAAATTTGAAAATGTTCAGGCGGTGTTGTTTGATTTAGATGGCACCCTCATCGACAGTGCGCCTGATTTAGGCGCGGCCGTTGACAAGATGCGCGTTGACCGCGGCATGTCTTCTTTGCCTTTGTCGCATTACCGTCCCATGGCCGGTGCAGGCGCTCGCGGCATGATTGGCTTGGCCTTTGGCTTCACACCCGATCATCCTGATTACGAGGCCATGAAAGAAGAGTTTTTCCAAAACTACGAAGCGTGCATGACCCAGCGCACCTTTGCTTTTGAGGGTGTGGCGCACTTGATCGAGGCCTTGGTGGCGCGACAACTGCCGTGGGGCGTGGTCACCAACAAGTCCAAGCGATTTACGGAGCCGCTGACGCAAGGCATGCCCTTGTTTGCAAGCGCCTCGGTGGTGATCAGTGGTGATACCACGCCGCATGCCAAGCCGCATCCAGCGCCTTTGTTGGAAGCCGCCAAGCGTTTGAGCATCGACCCCGCGCGCTGTGTGTATGTCGGCGATGATGAGCGCGACATTGTGGCGGGTCATGCCGCAGCCATGAAAACGGTTGCTGCAACCTATGGCTATTTGGGCACTCAATCGGATATTGCATCATGGCAAGCCCATGCACAAATTCATGCGCCCCAGCACTTGCTGGACCTGCTGTCTGTTTGAGTGACTGGCTTTGCACAGCTTGATGTGTGGCGCGACTTGACATGACGATGTCTCAAATTCAAGCCATCCGCGAGCGGGTGCGTCGCTTGGGTGCAAGGCCTGCACACGAGTTGCGTATCTTGCGACTGTGGGCGCAAGCCAAACCGCAAAACAGTGGCCGACGACCCTTAGAGAGTTTCATGCCGACGGCTTTGCGCGAGGACTTGGCGCAACTGACGGACGACTTGAACGGCTTGTTGCGTTTGCAATCTGCGCATCCTGCCGAAGATGGCTCGGTTCGGTGGCTGTTGGCTTTGCAAGACGGACAAACCTTGGAAACCGTTGGTTTGCCACGCGACGGCTTGTGTGTGTCATCACAAGTTGGGTGTGCCGTGGGTTGTGTGTTTTGCATGACCGGTCGTGATGGTTTGATTCGTCAGGTGGGCAGTGCAGAAATTGTGGCGCAGGTTGCTTTTGCCCGATTGCACCGAACCGTCAAAAAAGTGGTCTTCATGGGCATGGGCGAGCCTGCGCACAATTTGGACAATGTGATGGAAGCCATTGAGGTCTTGGGCACTGTTGGCAATATCGCCCACAAGTCTTTGGTGTTTTCAACCGTCGGCGATCCCCGTGTGTTTGAACGCTTGCCAATGGGTTTGGTCAAGCCAGCCTTGGCCGTTTCTTTGCACACCACACGTGCCGATTTGCGCGCGCAATTGTTGCCGCGTGCACCCAAAATGTCGCCCGAAGAATTGGTCGAGGCAGCAGAGGTTTATGCGCGTCAAACCGGTTACCCCATTCAATACCAATGGACATTGCTTGAAGGTGTGAACGACTCTGAAGAAGAGTTGGAGGGCATCGTTCGTTTGCTCAAAGGCAAATACGCCTTGATGAACATGATTCCTTACAACGCCATCGATGACTTGCCCTTCAAGCGGCCTTCGTGGGAGCGGGCTGCAGAAATGGCGCGCACTTTGCACCGCCGCGGCATTTTGACCAAGCTGAGAAATTCAGCCGGTCAAGATGTGGAGGGTGGTTGTGGTCAGTTGAGAGCGCGTGAGCTTCAGTCTGCATTGAATGAGTCACCCGTCATGAACGGGACTTTGCCCATTCACTTCGTCAAAGCAAAGCCAGCAACCGTTTTGTAATGGTCTGAAATTTGACGCAATTCGTCCTGACTGATCAGGTCGTCAATGTGCCGGAAAGGTTTGCCACCACTGAGTTCGTCTGCTTTCATGATGATGAAGTCGGGCGGCACACTCCGATTGGTTTCAACCACTTTGGCCGTGGGTGCCAAGCGCAAGCTTTCATAAGATTTGAGCGCCTCTTGGGGGTCCGTGTGTTGGCTGAGTTGTTCTGCCAATGTTCTGGCATCAATCAAGGCCTGCGCTGAACCATTGGAGCCGCGTGGGTACATGGGGTGGGCAGCATCGCCCATCAAAGTGACGCGGCCTTGTGTCCAGAACGGCAGGGCGTCTTTGTCCACCATGGGATATTCAAATACTTTGTCGGCCTTCATGATCAACTCGGGGACGTCCAAGAAATCAAAGTGCCAGTCTTTGTAGATTTCAGCGCAAACCGCTGGATCGCCAGCGCGGTTCCAGTCGTTCATGACAGCATTGGGTTTTTGCAACTCGGCCACCCAATTGATGAGTTGATTGCCTTTGCCGTCCACGTTGTCAATGATGGGGTAAATGACCATCTTGCCGGTTTCAACAGTGCCAATGCGCAGGTAACTTTTGCCAGTGAGGATGGGGGGGTGAACAGTGACGCCGCGCCAAGTGTTGATGCCCGCAAAGCAAAGCTGATCTTGCGGATGCATTTGTTTGCGGATGACTGAATTGACGCCATCGCAGGCCACGGCAATTTGAGCGGTGTGCGTTTCGGCTGTTTGTGTGTGGGCGTTGGAAAACTCAATTTGCACGCCTTCTTTGTCTTGTGAAAAGCCTGTGCATCGCATGCCTGTGTGAACTTTGTCTTTTCCCAAGCGCTTGACTGCGGCCTCGAACAAAATGCGATGCAATTTGCCGCGGTGAATGCCAATTTCTGGCAAGGTGTAACCGGCATGGCGGCCGCGTGGCTCTTTGTAAACGTACTGGCCATGCTGTGTGTAGAACACACTTTCGAGATTTTCAATGCCGGCTGCTTCAAGTTCAGCTTGCACTCCAAGCGCTGACAGTTCACGCATGGCGTGGGGGAGCAGGGTAATGCCAACACCAATTTCTTTGACGTCCATCACACTTTCAAAGACATCGCAGTCAATGCCTCTTTGATGCAAGCCCAAGGCAAAACTCAGGCCGGCAATCCCACCGCCCACAATTGCGATGTTCATGCTCATTCCCCTTTGATGTTTTGGGCCTTGATCAGATCGGCCCAGCGCGTTGCGTCTTTTTCAACCAGCTTGCCAAACTCTTCGGGGGTGCTGTTGGCGGGGTCCATGCCTTGTGGCTGAAAAGCCTTTTGAATTTCTTCGCTGGCCAAGATGGTTTTGATCTCTTTGTTCAGGGCTTGGACAATGTCGTTGGGTGTATTTTTGGGCGCAAAGATGCCGTACCACATGTCCACATTCACCTTGCCTGTTTTGGCTTCAGCCAGTGTCGGCACGTTGGGCAGGAGGGGGTGACGTTGATCGCTGCCAATGCCCAAAGCCACCAGTTTGCCGGCCTTGATTTGAGGCAAGGCCACATGGATCGGCAAGAACATGGCATCGACTTGACCGCCCAACAAATCAGAAACAGCAGGCGCAGTGCCGCGGTAGGGGATGTGCGTTAGAAACACTTGGGCTGTGTTCTTGAACAATTCCATCGACAAGTGATGCGGTGTGCCCACACCAGGGGAAGCGTAATTGATGCGACCAGGATTGGCCTTGGCAGCAGTCACCAATTCAGCAGCTGTTTTGAAATTGGACTTGGGATGGGTGACCAACAAAAGTTGCCCCCAGCTCGTCAAGATGACAGGCGCAAGGTCTTTCACAGGGTCAAAACTGAGGCCTGCATAAAGGCTGCGGTTCATCACCAAAGTGTTGACGCTGACCAGCAGCGTTTGACCATCGGGTGCGGCGCGCACAACCGACTCTGTGCCAATGTTGCCTGAGGCGCCTACTTTGTTTTCGACCACCACCGGTCTGCCCAAGCGCTGCGCAAGTCGAGGACCCACTGTGCGCGCAATGAGGTCAATGCCTGTACCCGGTGTGAAGGGCACAATCAATTTGATGGGCGCTTGCGTTTGGGTCAATGCGGCAGGCGGTGTGCTTTGCGCCAAAGCGGGTGTGGCGGCCAAGGCGCCGGCGAGCAAAGAAAAAATCAGTTGGCTAGAGAATGTTCGACGTTTCATGTTTTGATTATTTCACTTTCGGAAAAATTCCGCTCGACAGGGCTGTGCCAAAAACGACCACCACGCCCAGCAAGACCATGCTCAGCGTGACTGTTTCGTTCAAAAAAGCCACACCGTAAATCAGGGCAAAGACAGGGATCAAAAAAGTCACCGTCAAGGCTTTGGCCGGCCCAGCCCGGTTCACCAATCTGAAGTAGAGGATGTAGGCAATGCCAGTGCAAGCCACGCCAAGTACCATCAGGGCACCCCAAGCTTTGAGGCTTGGCATCACGGAGGGCATGGCCCAAAAGGCTGGCAAGGTCAGTGCCAGGGTGGCGCCCAATTGACTGCCGCTGGCTGAAACCAAGGGCGGCAGATTGGGCAAAAACTTTTTAGTAAAACTGCCCGAGATGGCATAGCAAATGGTGGCCAACAAGCAAGCGGCGATGGCCGTGTATTGCCCCCAGGCGCTGGCATCTGGGTTGGCGGCGCTGTGGTCGGTGGTTTGGTTGTTGGCCAAGACAGAGACACCTACAAAACCAATGATCAAACCTGCAATGCGCCAACGGTTCAGCCGGTCGCCAAGCCAGAGCCATGCAACCAAAGCAGCAAACAAGGGGACTGCTGCATTCAAGATGGCGGAAAGGCCAGTTGAGATGTGCATCACCGCGTAAGCAAACAAGGCAAAAGGCAGTGCTGAATTGAAGGCACCTAAGCCAAGCACCAGTTTCCAGTGTTGTTTAAAAACAGGCCAGTGACCCTGTTGCAGCATGAACGGGCTCAAGAACAAAGTGGCCACAAAGACGCGCGTCCATGCCGTTGCCAAGGGGCCGAACTCGGAGGCACCCATCCGCATGAACAAAAACGAAGAGCCCCACAAAGCAGCCAGCAAAAGGTAATCAACTCGCCAATCTTGCGAGTTGTCTTGAAGTGTTGTCATTATTTGGCGACCGACGAAGGCCTTAACGCGTTTTCAAGTTGCAGCAGCGCTTGCTTGCGCCAAAGACCGCCCGCGTAGCCGGTGAGTTGCCCTTGGCCACCCAGCACCCGGTGGCATGGGATCAAAATGCTGATGGGATTGCGACCAATGGCTGTGCCCACTGCTCTGACGGCGCTGGGTTTGCCAATGGCTGCGGCTAACTCGCCATAACTGCAAGTGGCGCCATGCGGGATGCTCAGAAGCGCTTGCCAAACAGCTTGTTGAAACGCTGTGCCGCCGCTGAGGTCAAGGGAAAGGCTCTTGAGCCATTGGCGTGCGGCTTGTTGGCGTGGCAATTGAGATTGGCCGTAATCACGCAACAATGCTTCTGCTTTGCGCAGCGTGGCGTTGTGGGGCGATTCTTGCCAAGTGCTGATGTTGGGGTAATGTTTTTGACCCTCAAACCAAGCGCCATTCAGGCCATCCGGACTGGCAGACAAGGTGATCTGCCCCCAAGGGCTTTGGATCTGTTTGAAGCAAGTTTGGCGATGAAATTGCATGCGGCAATCGTATCCGATTTAGGGCGCATCCACCTACAATGGAGTCCTGTTTGCACCTCTTATAGGTTGGTACTTTATGCAAGTGACGGCATCCATTTTCAAGGCGTACGACATTCGCGGAACCTACCCCCGGACCCTGAATGAAGACTTGGCCGAAGGCTTGGGTAAAGCCTTTGGCACTATGGCCTTGAAAGAGGGGCGCAACACCGTGGCAGTGGGCCGAGATGGCCGCTTGAGTGGCCCCACTTTGTCCAGTGCCTTGATGCGCGGCTTGGTGTCGGTGGGCATCCAAGTGATTGACGTGGGCATGACCACCACGCCCCAGCTTTACTTTGCCGCCCACACCCTCTGTGACAGCGGCATTCAAGTCACAGGCAGTCACAACCCCAAAGACGACAACGGTTTCAAAATGGTGTTGGGCGGTCGTGCCATTTATGGCGATGAAATTCAAACACTGCGCCAACTCATCGAGTCCGAGTCTTGGGTGCTGTCCAATGCGGGTAAGGTGCAATCGGCAGACATCATGCCGGCTTACATTCAAAGAATTGTGAGCGGCATTCAACTCAGCCGTCCTATGAAAATTGTGGTCGATTCAGGCAATGGCATTGCCGGCGCAAGTGCCCCCGGCATCTTTCGTGCAATTGGTTGCGAGGTGATTGAACTGTTCAGCGAGGTGGACGGTCATTTCCCCAATCACCACCCCGACCCCAGCAAGCCTGAAAATCTTCAAGACCTGATCGCTACTTTGAAAAGTTCAGGCGCTGAACTGGGCTTGGCCTTTGATGGCGACGGCGATCGCTTGGGCATCGTCACCCAAGATGGCGAAACCATTTACCCTGATCGTCAGATGCAACTGTTTGCCCAAGATGTGCTGAGCCGCGTTCCGCAGGGCACCATTTTGTTTGATGTCAAATGCTCGCAGCGTTTGGCGCCCGCCATTCGTGCCGCAGGCGGCACGCCGTTGATGTACAAAACGGGCCACTCTTTGATCAAAGCCAAGATGAAAGAGATTGAAGTTGGCGGCGGCCAAGCACCTTTGGGTGGCGAGATGAGTGGGCATATCTTTTTCAAAGAACGTTGGTATGGTTTTGACGATGGCACTTATGCAGGTTGTCGCTTGCTTGAAATCGTCAGCCGCAGTGCAGACGCCAACGCTGTGCTCAAATCGCTGCCCACCAGTTTCAGCACCCCCGAATTGAATGTGGCTTGCCAAGAGGGGGAGCCGCATCAACTCACTGCGCAATTGCTGGCTGTGGCGCCGCAACACTTCAATGCACCTGCCGAGATCTCAAGCATCGATGGCTTGCGTGTGGATTGGCCCGATGGCTTTGGCCTCATTCGCGCCTCCAACACCACGCCCGTGTTGGTGCTGCGATTTGAAGGCCACACGCAGGCGGCTTTGGACCGCATTGAGCATGCCATGTTGGCCTTGCTTCGCACAGTCAAGCCCGATGCGAAATTGCAGCATTCGGCCCACTGAACTTGACGGCCGAATCCATTTTGTGAAATCAACTTTGTCCCTTTGGTTCTACAGCACACTGATGCAGTGGGCACAGCCCTTGTTGCGTCAAAAATTAAAGCGCCGCGCCAAGGCAGAAGCTTTGTATGGCCAATTTGTTGAGGAACGATTTGGTCACTACGCGCATGCCACCCAAGGTGAATGGGTGTGGGTTCATGCAGTGTCTTTGGGGGAAACGCGCACCGCGGGTATTTTGATCAAAGGCTTGCGCGAACAATATCCAAGCATGAAATTGCTGTTAACCCACGGTACAGCCACAGGCCGTGAAGAGGGCCAAAAGTTATTGCAGCCAGGCGATGTTCAAGTTTGGCAGCCTTGGGATTCGCTGGACGCTGTGACGCGATTTTTCAAAGCCTTTCAGCCTCGCCTTGGCCTGATCTTGGAAACTGAAGTTTGGCCCAATTGGGTTCGCTGCGCGCAGCAATTCAAGGTGCCTTTGGTGTTGGTCAATGCCCGCATGAGTGACAAGTCCATGCGGCAAGCCTTGCGTTGGCCCTCGCTCATGAAGCCTGCCTACGCGGGTCTCCAAGCGGTTCTGGCCCAAACCCAAGACGATGCCACGCGGCTCCAATTTTTAGGCGCCAAGGTGAAAAACATCACCGGCAATTTAAAGTTTGACGCCACACCCGATGCAGCCCAAGTTGCAAAAGGTCAAGCTTGGCGTTCGCGCATTGCGATGCCCGTCATCATGCTGGCCAGTTCACGCGAAGGTGAAGAGCGCTTGTGGTTGGATGCGTGGCAAAGCTTTGTGAAGTCCAACCCTGATGAGCACGTTCAGTGGCTGCTGGTGCCTCGTCATCCTCAGCGCGTGAACGAGGTGGTTCAGTTGATTGAGCAGCAAGGTTTTCAAGTGTCGCGCCGAAGTTCATGGGGGCAAGAAGAGGGCGCTTCGCCGCCCGTCAACGCTGCAGGTTCAACGATTTTCATGGGCGACAGCTTGGGGGAAATGGCGCTGTACTACAGCTTGGCCGATGTGGCCTTGTTGGGCGGCAGTTTTGAGCCCTTGGGAGGGCAAAACCTCATTGAGGCAGCGGCTTGCGGATGTCCTGTGGTGATGGGGCCACACACCTTTAACTTTGCAGAGGCTTCGGAGGCTGCATTGGTGGAGGGGGCTGCGTTGCGTGTGGCCAATATGGCCATGGCCCTAGAGAGCGCCGTGGCACTGGTGCAAAACAGCGCGCTTTTAGAAAGTCAAGCCGCAAAAGCTTCAAGCTTTTCCAAACAACACGGCGGCGCCACGCAGCGCACAGCGGATGCTGTGCGCGAATGGTTGATCAAGGGTTCAGCAGTGCATTGATGGAAGCCAAATCGGCTTCAGTCAAAGTGCCAGCCGCTTGACGCAGCTTCAACTGACCCAGCAACACGTCGTAGCGCGCTTTGGCCAAATCGCGTTTGGTTTGGAACAACTGGCTTTGGCTGTTCAACACATCAATGTTAATGCGCACACCCACTTGGTAGCCCAACTTGTTGGCATCCAAGGCACTTTGGCTGGAAGCTTCTGCAGCTTGCAGCGCATTGACTTGGCCCAAACCAGACTGCAAACCAAAGAAGGCAGAGCGAGTGGCTTGCGCCACGTTGCGCTCGGCAGCTTCCAAATCGGAACGTGCTTTGTCTTCCAAAGCCACTGTTTCTTTGATGCGATTCTGCGTGGCAAAACCTGCAAACAAAGGCATGTTGAAAGACAAGGTGACGCTGTTGGTGTTGGTGTCAACTTGTGAGGTGTTGATGCCCTTGCCGTTTTTGTAGCGGGTAGGGGTGTAGCCTGCCACCAAATCCAAGGTGGGCTTGTGACCCGCTTCTGCTTTGCTGGTTTCTAATTTGGCAATTTCCAACGCAGCACGGCTTTGAATCACGCTTGGATTTTGTTCGGCAGATTGCTGAACCCATTGCTCCAAACTTTGAGCATCAGGGCCCGATAACTTGGCTTTGCTTGAAAGCGACTTGGGTTCAATGTTGTTCAGGCCAACCAATTGGTTCAGGGCCAAACGCTTGATGCGCAGATCATTGTCGGCTGCAATTTCTTGCGCCAAGACCAAGTCGTAACGCGCTTGCGCTTCACGTGTGTCGGTGATGGTGGAGGTGCCAACTTCAAAGTTGCGCTTGGCCGCTGCCAATTGTTCGGCAACTGCCACTTTTTGTGCTTTGACAAAGTCCAAGCTTTCGCGCGACACCAAGACATCAAAGTAAGCTTGGCTGAGGCGCACCATCAAGTCTTGCTCTGCTGCTTTGAGCTGAACGCTGGCCAATTCCAATTGGCGCATGCCTTGCTGGTAAGTTGCAAAGTTGGCAGGTCGGTAAAGCGGTTGTGAAGCGCTCAAGGTGGCTGCCTTGCTTTGGGATGTGACTGTTTGGGCCGCTGCCAGTAATTCGACTTCTGTTTTGTTGACGTTGGCTGACAGGCCAATTGTGGGCAAAAGCAAGGCTTTGGCTTGATCGCCTTTAGACAGGTTGGCGGTGTACTGAGACTGTGCAGCTTTGTAAGCTGCGTCGTAGCCGCGAGCTGTCTCGTACAAAGACATCAGGCTCTGCGCTTGGGCTGAGCCCGCGAAAGCTGCAGAGATGGCCAACGTGATGGGAAGAAAGCGCATGTTCATGTAAATCTTTCGGGGCTAAGGCCAGAGTGAGATGGAAATTGAAAATCAATAAACGGGAATGCTGGGATCAACTTCACTTGACCATGCGTTGATACCGCCACTGATGTTGATGATTTGGGTAAAGCCTTGGCGCTCAAGAAATGCGCCCACTTGCATGCTTCTGCCGCCGTGGTGGCACAAACAGGCAATCGGCCGATCCTTGTCCAATTCAGTTAACCGTGCAGGCACAGTTTGCATGGGCATGATCATGACGTCACAGCCCTCTGGCGCAATGCTGGCCAACTGGCACTCCCAAGTTTCGCGAACGTCTAAAACCAACGGTTCACCCAGAGAGGCGGCCTCTTGAAGCCAGTCCTTGAATTGTGAGGGGCTAATTTGTTGCATGTTCAAAAAGAAAAACGATTGTGCTCGGGGAAGCCTTGTAGGCGCGGTGCCACGGTATCCCAAGGCTCTGAGGTTTGCCACTGTTGTTCGCCGGTGCGAGTGATGACGCTGGCGCGCATGACAGGATCTTCGCCCACCACCGCCAACAAGCGGCCGCCTGTTTTCAATTGATTCAGCAAAACTTGTGGCACTTCAGGCACAGAGCCACTTAAAAAGATGACATCAAAGGGGCCGTCGGCTGGCGCGCCTTGGCAACCATCGGTGTTGCGCACCTCCACATTGGTGATGCCAGCTGCTTGCAAATTGGCGCGGGCTTGTTGGGCCAAGTTGCTGTCGATTTCCAAGCTGAGCACGGAGGCAGCTTGGTGCGCTGCCAATGCGGCCATATAGCCAGAGCCTGTGCCAATTTCCAAAACTTTGTCTGTAGGTTGAATGGCGGCATCTTGCAAGAAACGGGCTTCTACGCGTGGGGCCAACATCACTTGACCCTGCGTGCCATGGGCTTGCAATGGGATTTCCATGTCAACAAACGCCAATGCCTTGTTCGCCATTGGCACGAAGTTTTCACGCTTAACGGCCGACAGCAATGACAAGACCTGTCCGTCCAAAACTTCCCAAGGACGAATTTGCTGTTCGATCATGTTGAAGCGGGCGATATCGTTGTTCATTTTTTACTCCAGGGGGTATCTAATTCTAAGCATTTCCATTTTAGCTTCTGGCGGGGCTTAAGACGTGCCTTTTTGCTTGCCGGACCACAGTCGCTTTAAAAATTCACTCAAATCGTCCATGTAGCAGTAAACCACCGGCACCACCACCAAGGTCAACAAGGAGGAGGTGATCACGCCGCCAATGACGGCTTGACCCATGGGGGAGCGTTGTTCCGAGCCCTCGGTGATGGCAAAAGCCAAGGGCATCATGCCGAAAATCATGGCCAAGGTGGTCATCAAAATGGGGCGCAACCTGACACGGGCAGCCATCAACAGGGCTTCAGTGCGATCAAGCCCGGCCACTGGCTGTCCTGTGTCCGAAACCCCACCTTCGCGGGCACGGATGGCAAAGTCGACCAGCAAAATGGCATTTTTGGTCACCAAGCCCATCAGCATCACCACCCCAATGACCGAGAACATGGACAGGGCCGAGCCGAAGGCCATCAGGGCCAAGACCACGCCAATGAGTGTCAGCGGCAAGGAAGTCATCAGTGCCAAAGGCTGCAAGAAGCTCTTGAACTGGCTGGCCAGGATCATGTAAATGAAAATGACCGCCATCAAGAGCGCGGTAGTGGCATATTGGAAAGACTCGTTCATGCTTTTGGTCGAGCCGCCAAATTGATAGCGGTAGCCGGGTGGCCAGGCCACAGAGTCCAAAATTTTGCGAATGTCCGCAGAAATTTCACCCGCCGAACGAAGCGAGGCGTTGGCGTTGATGGCCACCTCGCGCACCATGTCGCGACGGTTGATTTGATTGGAGCCCGTGGTCTCTTGAACTTGTGCAATTTGACCAAGACGAACGATGCGCGTTTGCCCATCCGGTGAGGCCACATTGAATGGCAGGCGCTCTAAATCTTGGGGGCTGTTTCGGAAGTCCGGTGCCAGCCGCACATTCACGTCATAGGTCTGGTCGTCTGGGGCGCGCCAATTGCCAACCGTTTGACCTGCCACCAAAGTTCGCAAACCATTGGCCAAACTTGCAGCGTTCCATCCCAGGTCGGAGGCCGATTCGCGCATCACTTGAATTGCAATGGTGGGTTTGTTGGCTTTGACACTGCTGTCCAAATCAACCAGTCCGGGAATGGCACGGAATCGGTCCATCAGTTTCAGCGTTAAGCGTTCGAGTTCGCGCTGATCGGGGCCTTGAATGGAAAATTCAATTTGTTTGCTGCCACCCACGCTGTCCAAAATGCCCACGTGCGTCACGGTGATGCCTGCAATCTTGGAAAGTCGCTCGCGCAACAAAATGGAAATGTCTTCGACACTGCGTTCACGCAATTTGCGATCCACCAAACGGATGTAAATGCTGGCGTTGTTTTTGCCCTGTGCGTTAGGGGTGTTCATGCCCGTGAGGGTGTACTGCACTTCTGGAAATTCACGCACGATGGCTTCCACTTGCTTGGCCTTCAATGCGGTGCTTTCAAGCGAAGTGCCCACTGGCGTTTGAAAGCTCAAGGTAGTTTCGGAGTAATCACCTTTGGGAACAAACTCGGTGCCAAGCAAAGGCACCATCAAGATGCTGGCCACGAAAATGCCAACGGCCAAGAGCAAGGTGCTGCGCTTGTGTTTCAGCGCCCAGGCCAGCATGTGTTGGTAGCGATCGGCCATGCGGTCTGTTTGCAGTTCAAACCAATGCGTCACGCGGCCAATGCTGCGATCGTACAAATTCAAAGTGCCTGCAGGCTTGTCATTTAGGTGGATGCTGGGGTCGTGCCAGACACTGGAGAGCATGGGGTCGAGGGTGAAGCTCACAAACATAGAGATCAACACGGCCGCCACAATGGTGATGCCAAATTCATGGAACAACTTGCCGATGATGCCTTCCATGAAGC
>JACCDI011017146.1_pt1 | contig 14643 bp, 8 predicted proteins | sample 7442791 | NCBI WGS metagenome assembly JACCDI01 (sample SAMN15323434, study PRJNA562643) | freshwater metagenome | isolation source: river surface water | place: USA:Blue River Watershed | collected 2017-08-15 | reverse complement strand
GAGAAGAATTAGAAAATCACACTGATTTAGAAATTACGCATTACCACCTGAACGATAATACGGTAGCAGGAATGCGTATGAAATCGAAGAATTGCTTTTCAGTACAATACCATCCCGAAGCGAGTCCTGGTCCACATGATTCGTCGTATTTATTTGATGAGTTCATTGCCAATATCGAGAAAGCCAAAAGGTTACAAGAGGTTTAAGGTTGCTTTTCTAGCCCTGATGGAAGCGGCATCCTCCGATGAACAAAACAAAGGCTTTGCCTGTAGTTTTTTGTCAATCGGAGATAGAGCGAACAGCAGGAAAATGGATTGCTGAAAAAGCCCGAGCCTTTTGCTTCAAAAAAATCACTAAATCGTTTGCGTTTATAAGTTTTTTTGAATTAGTGAATTGGTGTTTTTTAGATTGTTTAAATTTGTGGTATTGACAAAAAAGCGAATTAAAAATTAATAAAATCATAACTAATGAGTATTATAATTAAAGTACACGCAAGACAAATCTTGGATTCAAGAGGAAATCCTACTATCGAAGTAGATGTAGTAACTGAAAACGGTGTTTTAGGTCGCGCTGCGGTTCCGAGTGGAGCATCAACAGGAGAACACGAAGCCGTTGAATTACGCGATGGTGGTAAAAATTATATGGGAAAAGGCGTTTTGAAAGCCGTAGATAATGTCAATTCTAAAATTGCACCTGAATTATTAGGAACATCGGTTTTTGAACAAAATCATATCGATCAAACCATGATCGAATTGGATGGAACTCCAAACAAGTCCAATCTTGGTGCTAATGCCATTTTAGGAGTTTCTTTAGCAGTTGCCAAAGCAGCAGCCAACGAATTAGGTTTGCCGTTGTACCGTTACGTTGGTGGAGTTTCTGCTAATACATTACCGGTTCCAATGATGAACATCATCAATGGTGGTTCGCATTCGGATGCACCAATTGCTTTCCAAGAGTTCATGATTATGCCTGTAAAAGCTACGTCATTCACTCACGCTATGCAAATGGGAACCGAGATTTTTCACAACTTGAAAAAAGTATTGCACGATAGAAATTTATCAACTGCTGTAGGTGATGAAGGTGGTTTTGCTCCGAATTTAGCTGGTGGAACTGAAGATGCTTTGGATACCATCAAAAAAGCGGTAGAAAATGCAGGTTACAAATTTGGGGACGAAGTGATGATTGCCTTAGACTGTGCTGCTTCTGAGTTTTATGTAGACGGAAAATACGATTACACTAAGTTTGAAGGTCCGAATGGAAAAGTAAGAACGTCTAGAGAACAAGCCGAATACATGGCTTCGTTAGCTGCTAACTACCCAATCATTTCAATAGAAGACGGAATGTACGAAGACGATTGGGACGGCTGGAAATACTTAACCGAATTAATTGGTGATAAAGTACAATTAGTAGGAGACGATTTATTTGTTACTAACGTAGCGCGTTTGTCCACGGGAATCGAAAAGGGAATTGCCAATTCGATTTTAGTAAAAGTAAATCAAATCGGTACCTTGACTGAAACGATTGCAGCTGTAAATATGGCGCACAATGCGGGTTATACTTCAGTAATGTCGCACCGTTCAGGAGAAACCGAAGACAATACCATTGCTGATTTAGCTGTTGCGTTAAACTGCGGACAAATCAAAACAGGTTCCGCTTCACGTAGTGATCGTATGGCCAAATACAACCAATTGTTACGCATCGAAGAAGAATTAGCGAACACGGCTTATTTTCCTGGATTGAAAGCGTTTAAACAAAAATAAGAAGTACAAATCTTTATACATGAACCCTTTCAGAGTTAGTAACTCTGAAAGGGTTTTATTTTAAAAATAATCGAATTCTAATTCAAAATCAGCGAATTCTCATTTTCTATTACTTTAAAAAAAAATAAAGTTTAAATTTGATTGTTAAATTTATGATTATGAATAAACTATTACTCACTCTGTTTTTAATAACAACAATCGCCTACTCACAACCCAATATCGGTCAGCCAAATGATTTGATTCAATGTAATAATATTCAGGGTGGTTTTTATTTTAATTTGACGCAAAATAATACGCAAATTCTAAACGGTTTGCCGCCGGCTTTGTACGCAGTTAAATTCTTTAATTCATTGTCAAACGCACAAAATAATTTGTATCCAATTTCAAATCAATCAAATTATTTTTATTATTCAGGTTATCCGTCAACTATTTATGTGAGAGTTGAAGAGTATTCCAATCCCTCTAACTTTGCATTAACTAATTTCAATTTAGTTATTTCTAATTCTGTTAACCTAGCTCAGCCTCCATCTCTATATTATTATGGAAGCTATAACGGAACAGGAACCTTTAATTTGACTTCAAAAAACTCGATTTTGCTTAATGGAATACAACCATCAAGCGTTAGTATCTCTTACTACACATCGTTATCCAATGCTCAATATGATTTAAATGCAATTTCAAACCCAACCAATTTTACAAGTTATTACAATAATCAAACGATATATGTAAAAGTAGTTGATTTAGTTACGGGTTGTTATACTATAAAAAGTTTTGAACTTATAGCTCCAGGCTATAATGATATCATTTATATACCTGACGCTAATTTCAAACAAATGTTGCTTTCTGGTAATAATGTAGGGTATAATACTAATTATAGCTTTAATGAACTCTCTTTTTCTTGTGGACCAGGAAACGACGTAATAGGAGTTGGGCCTTCATCTGTTGTAATTGATACTAATTATGATAATGAAATTCAAGTTAGTGAAGCTTTGGCAATCACTTATTTGAATTTGTATGGTTATCAGGGTTCAATGATTTCTGATTTAACAGGAATTGAGGCGTTTGCAAGTCTTCATACATTAAATTGCGGAAACAATTTATTAACTTCTTTAAATTTAACTCAAAATCAAGGCCTTCGTTACTTGGATTGTTCAAAGAACCCGATTACAAGTTTTAGTTCCATTCAAGCGCCGTCTCTTTATGAGTTGTATTGTTTCAATTTGCCACTATTCTCAATAGTAATTCCTTCTAATAGTAATTTAAAACGCTTGGAATGTGGAAACTTTATCAATGGAAATTTGATTAATTTAGACATTAGTCAAGCACCAAATTTGCTGTATTTAAAATGTTATTCTGGAGCATTTACCAATTTAAATTTAATGCAAAATACAGGTTTGAAAGGGCTTGACCTTACTAATGTTCCGCTATCGTCGTTAAACCTAGCTTCAAATATTAATTTAATAAGTTTGCAACTTTACAATGTACCATTAACCACTATTGATGTTTCTCAAAATACCAATTTGCAATTCTTGTCCATTTCAAATAGCACTATCAGTAGCCTCAATATTGGGTCAAATGCTAGTTTGCGCCATCTATCTTTAAACGGTTTACCAATTACTAATCTTGATGTTTCACAAAATTTACAGTTGTGTCATGCAAGTATTCAAAATTTACAACTTAGTGTTTTAGATTTTTCAAGTAATACTAATATGGGAAGTATAACCTGTATAAATAATCCTCTTCTTATCTATTTAAATGTTAAAAATGGTAGCTCTCAATTGGGTAATTTTGGTCCGCAAATTAATAACAATCCTAGTTTACAGTTTGTTTGTTCTGATGAATTTGAAATTACAAGCATTCAAAATTCTGTAGGTACAAGTGCTTTTGTAAGTTCGTATTGTACTTTTGTGCCTGGAGGAAATTACAATACAATTGTGGGTGACTTGATATTTGATTCTGATAGTAACGGTTGTGATGCTAATGATCCAACGCATTCCAATATTAAAATTGAGATTGTTAATGGAGCGAATCAAGGAGCCACTTTTTCAAATGCCTTAGGTAGTTATTCTTTTTTCACACAAGCAGGAAGTTTTACTTTAACTCCTTCTATTGAAAATCCAACTTGGTTTACTTTTTCACCCATTAACGCTACTATTCCTTTTGCTAATAGTAATAATAACACAGTCAATCAAAATTTTTGTTTTGCTGCAAATGGTATTCATAATGATGTAGAAGTAGTTGTAATTCCACAAGAAAGAACTAGCCCAGGATTTGATTCTGCTTTTAAAATAGTTTATAAAAACAAAGGAAATCAAGCACTTTCAGGAACAATTAGTTTTGGCTATGATGAAGCCGTTTTAGATTATGTTTCGTCTACACAAACACCAATTTCAATTTCAGCTGGAAATATTGATTGGAGTTATTCTGGTTTGCAACCTTTTGAGAGTAGAAGTTTTATGGTCACTTTAAATGTAAATTCGCCAGTTGAGACACCACCAGTGAATCAAAATGACATTTTAATTATGACAGCAACAATAAATCCTATTAGTGGTGATGAGAGTCCATTAGATAATGTTTTCGAACTTCACAGATTAGTTATCAATAGCTTAGATCCGAATGATAAAGTTTGTTTAGAAGGAATAACTGTTCCAACCTCAAAAATTGGTGAATATTTACATTACACCATTAATTTTGAAAATGTTGGGAATGCCGATGCTGCCAATATTGTGGTTAAAGACTTGATTGATATAGCTAAATTTGAAGTGAATTCTTTGCAAATAGTTGATTCCTCTCATCCGATGGAAACCAGAGTGACAGGCAACCGAGTTGAGTTTATTTTTGAGGATATTAATTTAGGTCCAAACGAGCACGGAAATGTAGTGTTCAAAATCAAAACCAAATCTACATTGGTAGAAGGAAACACGGTGACCAACAAAGCCAATATTTATTTTGATTACAATTTCCCCATCGAAACCAATACAGCTTCCACCACATTTCAAACGCTTTCTAATGGTCAATTTCAAGTTGATAATTCAGTTGTAATTGCCCCTAATCCAACAAAAAACAATGTCAATGTCAATACCAATATTAATGTCAATAACAAAATTAAATCTATCGAGTTATACGACGTCCAAGGTAGAGTTTTGATGACTCAAATGGTAAACGATTCCCAGACTTCCTTAGATATTTCAAACTATGTCAATGGAGTTTATTTTGTGAAAGTGAATACTGAAATTGGTACTTCAATTGAGAAAATTATTAAAGAATAGAAAAGCAAATTAAACATAATCACTTGACTGATTTTTTTTAGCTATTTATGACATTAGTGAACCCTTTCATTGTTTCAAACTCTGAAAGGGTTTTTATTTTAAAAAATAATCGAATTCTCGTTCAAAATCATCAAATTCTAATTTGCTCTTTTTTCACACTAAGGAAGTAGTATCTTTGAGTATCTATTACAACTCAATGAAATCAAAATTAGTTTTACTTTTTTTTATCCCATTTTCGCTTTCTATTTATGCTCAGAACAGTACGATAGATAGCTTAACTAATGTGATGAATCGGACTAAAAATGACATTGATAAAGCACAAATTTTAAATGCCATCGCCGACGAATACAAAACATCTAATCCTAAAAAGATGATGCAATTTGCAGAACAAGCACTGCTGCTATCTCAAAAAATAAAGTTCAAAGTAGCCGAAGGAAATGCGTATTTAAACATTGGAAACGCTAATATCATCTTGGGTAATTATCAAAAAGCGCTTCAGAATTTTACTTCGGCATCACTGCTTTTTGAAGACGAAAGAGATTCTAATTCAAAATACACCACCGAAATCAAAAAAGGATTAGCCAAGGCTTTTGGCAGTATGGGAATTGTTTTTTCTGAGCAAAGCAACTATTCCAAAGCATTACAATACTACTTAAAATCAGTAAAAATTTACGAAGAATTAAAAGACGATTCCAAATGCGCAAAATTGTACAATAACATCGGAATTGTCTACAAATCGCAATCGTCCGATTTCAAAGCACTCGAGTATTTCATAAAAGCGCAACGCATTCAGGAAAAACAAAACGATCCCAACATCGGAATTACGCTGACCAATATTGCAAATTCTTACCTCAAGCAAAAAACATACGATAAGGCTTTTGATTACTACTTAAAAGCAAAGAAGAGTTTGGATAAATATCCAAATCCACGCGCTCTTGGTGAATGGTACAATAATTTTGGATTATTTTTTAAAGAAACTAAAAATCCCACTAAAGCCATTGAAAATTGGAATTCAGCCATTGCAACTTTTCAAACCATAGAAGATAAGTTTGGTGTTGCCGATACCTATCTTCATTTAGGCCAATTGTATTTAGAGCAAAATCAGCCTCAAAAAGCAATTCAAATGGCTCAAAATTCATTGCAATTGGCAACCGAATTAGGGATTTTAGAACAACAAATGCTTTCTCAAAAATTGCTCAGTGATAGTTATTCAAAACAAAATAATTCGGCTTTAGCTTTGAAACACTACCAATTGTACAATCAAGCAAAAGACAGTGTAGTCAATGAAGAGAACACCCGGAAAAGTGTTGAAGCCGAAATGAATTTCGAATTCGAAAAGAAAGAAGTTTTGCATAAAAAAGAGCTCGAAAAGAAAGAAATTCTCCTTAAAGAAGAATCCAAACGCAATAAAATGCAATTGTTTTTTGCAATGTTATTTGGCTTGTTGCTTTTTGGAATAGGGTTTTTGATTTATAATAGAATGCAACTAAAAAAGACACTTGTTTTACAAAAAGAGTTGGCTGAATACGAACAAAAAGCCTTGCATTTACAAATGAATCCACATTTTGTATTCAATTGTTTGGGATCGATTTCAAGTTTTATTGTTAACAACGGAACCGAATCGGCCATAAAATACCTTGCTAAGTTTTCTAAATTAATGCGTTTGACTTTAGAATATTCCAAAGAATCGCTCATCCCGATTGATAAAGAAATTGAAGGTTTAGAAAATTACCTCGAATTAGAACAATTGCGTTTCAATAATAAATTCAGTTTTTCCATCAAAAAAGACCAGCTCATTGAAGATGATATGGCAATTCCGCCCTTATTATTGCAGCCTTTTGTAGAGAATGCCATCATTCACGGAGTGATTCCGAAAAAAGAAAAGGGAACAATTGCTATCCATTTTACCATCGAAAAAGAACGTCTAATGTGTACTGTTGAAGACAACGGAATCGGTTTTCAACAGTCACAACTAGTAAAGGAAAATTCGGTTGTGGTTCATAAATCAATGGCGCTGGATATTACCAAAAAGCGATTGGAAATGATCGCATCAGCAACCCATCAAAAAGCTGATTTTACGATTGAAGAGTTGAAAAATAACAATCAAGTAACAGGAACTAAAGTGGTGTTGCATTTACCGATACAATACATTTCTTGACCTATTCTAAAAATGAAATATGATTACAGCAGTATTAATAGACGACGATAGTAACCTTCGCAACGGAATGAAAGGCTTACTTACTTTATGCGCGCCACAAATTCAAATTATTGGTGAAGCCGAGAGTGTTGCAACCGGAATTGAAGTCATCGATCGGTTGAAACCCGAAGTTGTTTTTTTAGACATTCAACTCAACGACGGAACGGGTTTTGATATTTTAGAGCAACTGGCAACCAAAAACGGCAAATCGTCGGCACACATTGTTTTTATTACTGCTCACGAACAATACGCTATAAAAGCATTCCGATTCAGTGCCTTGGATTTTTTACTCAAACCTGTTGATCCCGATGAATTGAAAAAGGTAATCGGTAAAATTCATGATGTACTAGAAAAGAACAATAATTACGCTCATATCGATTTATTATTGGAAAACATTCGCAAAAAGGTAGATCATTTCAAACGAATTGCATTGTCCAATTCGGATGGAATTCATCTTTTTGAAATTAGTGATATTATTCGCTGTGAAAGTGAAGACAATTACACCAAGTTTTACATCAAAAACAGTAAACCAATTCTGATTTCTAAGACATTAAAAGAATACGAGGAATTGCTTACCGAACACGGTTTTGTTCGCATTCACCAATCGCATTTAATCAATTTAGCTTTTTTAAAATCATTCATAAAAAAGGATGGTGGCTACGTTATCATGGCCGATAACAGTAATTTGCCTATTTCGCAACGAAAAAAAGAACAATTGCAGGAAATGTTAACCAAACAGTTGAACAATTAAATACAGACATAATGAAAAAGTTACTTTATATATTTTTGTTTTTTACCTGTTTTGCCAATGCACAAATCGTGACCATTCCAGACCAAAATTTTAAAACGCTATTATTGGAAGCGAATGATATTAATTACACAGCCGGAGGATTAATTATTGACACAAATAGTGACGGTGAAATTCAGTTAAGTGAAGCGCAAGCCATCACATCTTTGAGCATAACAGGAACAAATATTGAAGATATAACAGGAATTACAAGTTTTAGTAATCTTTTAAATTTGAGCTTTGCTAACACTTTAATTACAACTATAAATATCCCTAATTTTCAAGATATAACTACTTTAACATTCAATAACAACAGCATTCTAAATTCTATAAATGCATCAGACGCAATAAATTTAACTACTGTTAACTTTCAAAATAATCCGCAACTCAATTCCATTAATTTTTCAAATTGTGTAAGTTTAAATGGCTTTTTTTCTCCTAACAGTAATTTAACATCTCTAAATTTATCGGGATGTACTTCAATAGGTGTTATTAACCTTGATCTTAACGATTTTACTACTATTGATCTGTCAGGATTAATTAATTTGCAGTACTTGTACCTCAATGGAAATCAATTAAGTTCAATTAATCTCTCAGGATGCAATAACTTGTTGGTTATCGAATGTATGAATAACCAGTTGGCAACACTAAATTTTCATGATTTACCTGTTTTGGCAAGTATAAGAGCAAATGGAAATTTGATATCCTCTTTTGAAATGTATTCTTTGCCTAATTTATCTTGGATTGATGTGACTAATAATCCTCTTCAAAACGTTGATGCTTCAAATTTGCCAAGCTTAATTTATTTGGAATTTGGCTCTCCGTCACCCATTGAATGGATAAATATTAAAAATGGAGTTAATACTGATATATCGCTTTCAAATCCGAATTCAATTATTCACAATATTTGTGTTGACGAATCTGAAATTAGTAATTTGAATACAGCACCTTTTACATTTACCAATCCACCGACGACCTATTGCTCCTTCACTCCAGGCGGAAATTACAATACTATAACAGGAACAATTACTTTCGATTTGAATAGCGATGGTTGCGATGTAAATGATCAGCCCAAGCAAAATGTTAGGATAGATATCAATGATTCAACTAATCAAAATCAAGGCGCTACGTTTACCAACTCAGAAGGGATTTATAATTTTTATACTAATACAGGTAGTTTTACTATTACTCCCAATATTGAGAATCCAACATGGTTTACTTTTTCACCAATTGACGCAACGATTTCTTTTGATAATAACAATAACAACGTTACCACTCAAAATTTTTGTCTTTCGGCAAACGGAAATCATACCGATTTAGAAGTAGTTATCGCACCGATTACTCCAGCTCAACCTGGTTTTACAGCAACCTATCAACTACTCATCAAAAATAAAGGCAATTTTATGTCAAGCGGACAATTTGCGCTCACTTACAATGATGAGTTACTCGACTTTTTAGATGCTGGAATTTTTCCGAATGCTCAAATAGAGGATTCTTTGATTTGGAATTTTACCGATTTGCAACCTTTTGAAACCCTACAAACGTCTTTAAGTTTCAGTGTTAACTCTCCAACCGATGTGCCGCCGGTGAATATTGGAGACGAACTTATTTTTAATGCAACTGTAAATCCGACTGAAGTCGATGAAATTCCGGTAGACAATATTTTTAATTTCAATCAAACGGTTGTAGGCTCGTATGATCCCAATGATATTACTTGTATAGAAGGCGATGTTGTTCCTACTTCTGAAATAGGCGAATACCTTCATTATGTCATCAATTTTGAAAATACGGGCAATTCAGAAGCCCAAAATATTGTAGTTCGTACCGAAATTGACGCTGAAAAATTTGATGTCAATTCGTTGCAAATGCTAAACACATCGCACAATGCTTACATTAGACAAAATGGTAGTGTAGTGGAATTTATTTTTCAAAACATTGCACTTGAATCGGGCGGACACGGAAATGTATTATTGAAAATAAAAACCAAAAGCAATCTTCAAAATGGTGATTCGGTTACCAAACAAGCCACTATTTATTTTGATTACAATGCGCCAATTGAAACGAATTTAGCCAATACTACATTCCAAACACTAGGTAGTGGAAATTTTGAAATGGATGCTTCGATATCAGTTCATCCAAATCCTACTTCATCAATAGTTAATATCAATTGCGATAGCACCATCAAATCCATTCAGTTGTATGACGTTCAAGGAAGATTATTGCAAACACAAATTGTAAATAATGGAACTACTTCCATAGATATTTCAGACCAATCCAGCGGAATTTATTTTGCTAAGATTATGTCAGAAGTAGGAGTGAAAATAGAGAAAATCATAAAAGAATAAGCCATGAAAAAACTGTTGTATATTTTATTTTTTGTTACTGGAATTGCCAATGCGCAAATCGTAACCATTCCAGATGCTAATTTTAAAGCGAAGTTGTTAAGTGCTACCACAACCAATTATGTAGCGACCAATACTTCTGGTTTAAGTGCTAAAATTGATACGAATAATGATGGGGAAATCCAAGTAAGTGAAGCTCTGGTTATTACTGATTTGAATCTAAACAACTCTTCCATATCAAATTTGAGTGGTATTGAAGCTTTTTTAAATTTAACTGATTTGAACATTCGAAATAATGCAGTTAATACTATTGATTTTATCAATACCTTAACCAATTTGAATCGTTTTGATGGTGGTTACAATCAAATTCAAGCTGTTAATTTTACAACAAATAATGGGTTTACGTATTTTGATGTTAGTAACAATCTTATCACAACAGTTAGTTCTTTACAGTCAATGGTTATTTCAGAAAGTTCAATGAATAATAATTTAATTACTCACCTTGATTTGTCAAAAATTTTTTTATCGGGAGAATTACATACCTATTTTAATAATCCATTAGTGAGCGTTAATTTTAAAAACAACTATATCGAGGATGGAAATGCCATAGGAGGTATGATTAATCCAACACTTCAATTTGTTTGTGTTGATGATGCTCAGGTAGCTGCTACAAATCAATATTTTATTAATTTAAATTTGACTAATGTAGTGATAAACTCCTATTGCACATTTACACCAGGCGGAAATTACAACACCATAACAGGTTCTGTTACCTACGATTTAAATAGTGATGGCTGCGATGTAAACGATCAACCCAAGCAAAATATTAGAATGAATATCAATGATTCATCTAGTCAAAATCAAGGCGCTACGTTTACCAACTCAGAAGGGATTTACAATTTTTATACCAATACAGATAGTTTTACTATTACTCCCAATATTGAAAACCCAACATGGTTTGCTTTTTCACCAACTACTGCAACCATTCCATTTGCAGACAACAATAATAATGTAACTACACAAAATTTTTGTCTCTCGGCAGTCGGAATTCATACCGATTTAGAAGTAGTTATCGCACCGATTACACCAGCTCGACCTGGTTTTACAGCAACCTATCAAGTACTCATCAAAAACAAAGGCAATTTTATGTCAAGCGGACAATTTACGCTCACTTTCAATGATCAGTTGCTCGACTTTTTAGATGCTGGAATTTTTCCGAATGCTCAAATAGAGGATTCTTTGATATGGAATTTTACCGATTTGCAACCTTTTGGAACCCTACAAACGTCTTTAAGTTTCAGTGTTAACTCTCCAACAGACGTTCCGCCAGTAAATATTGAAGATGAACTGAGTTTTAATGCAACTGTAAATCCGACAGAAATCGATGAAATTCCAGTAGACAATATTTTTACCTTCAATCAAACGGTTGTAGGCTCGTATGATCCCAATGATATTACTTGTATAGAAGGCGATGTTGTTCCTACTTCTGAAATAGGTGATTACCTTCATTATGTCATCAATTTTGAAAACACGGGCAATTCAGAAGCCGAAAACATTGTAGTTCGTACCGAAATTGACGCTGCAAAATTTGATGTCAATTCGTTGCAAATGCTTAACACATCGCACAACGCTTACATCCGACAAAGAGCCAATATAGTGGAATTTATTTTTCAAAACATCGCACTTGAATCGGGCGGACACGGAAATGTACTTTTGAAAATAAAAACCAAAAGCAATCTTCAAAACGGTGATTCGGTTACCAAACAAGCCAATATTTACTTTGATTACAATGCACCAATTGAAACGAATGTGGCCAATACAACATTTGAGACATTGAGTAGTGGAAATTTTGAAATGGATGCTTCGATATCAGTTCATCCAAATCCAACTTCATCAATAGTTAATATCAATTGCAATAATAACATCAAATCCATTCAGTTGTATGATGTTCAAGGAAGATTATTGCAAACACAAATTGTAAATAATGGAACTACTTCCATAGATATTTCTGACAAATCCAACGGAATTTATTTTGCCAAGATTATATCAGAAGTCGGAGTGAAAGTAGAGAAAATCATAAAAGAATAGTTAGTTGGTAAGCCACGAGTTCAAAAAAATCCAATAGCGAATTCGTGGCTAAAACATTATAAACATCCTTGTCACAATTTCAACTATACTAATCTTGCATTTTTTACGAAAAAATTAACGATTTCGTTGCTGTATTTGTTTTTTAATTCATTTGGAATTCCATAAATTTGTTAAATTATTATTTATCAGACTTAATTTCCATATTACATCATGTCAAAAACAGCAATATTAGAATACGAAGGCCAAAAGTATGAGTTTCCAGTAATTGTAGGAAGTGAAAACGAACCTGCCATCGATATTGAAAAGCTACGTGCTCTAACTGGAGCCATCACCTTAGATCCAGGTTATAAAAATTCAGGTTCATGTAAAAGTGACATTACTTTTCTTGATGGAGAAGAAGGAATCTTGCGTTACAGAGGTTATGCTATTGAAGATTTAGCTGAAAAAGCCGATTTCTTAGAAGTTTCTTATTTAGTGATTTTTGGTGAATTACCTACTAAAACTCAGTTAGCTCAATTTGAAACTGACATCAGAAAATACACTTTGGTCAACGAAGAGATGAAAAACATCATCGATGGTTTCCCAAAAACAGCTCATCCTATGGGCGTTTTATCTTCATTAACTTCTGCTTTAACGGCTTTTAATCCTAAAGTAGTCAATGTGGATAATGAAAAAGAAATGTACGAAGCGGTGTGCAAAACCATGGGTAAATTTCTAGTGATTGCCACTTGGACGTACCGTAAAATGATGGGTTATCCTTTGAATTATTACGACAATACCAAAGGCTACGTTGAAAATTTCATGCGATTGATGTTTGAATTACCAACGGGTCCTTATGCTTCTAATCCAAAAGTAATCGACGCCTTAGATAAATTATTCATTCTTCACGCCGACCACGAACAAAACTGTTCAACTTCTACCGTTAGAATAGTGGGTTCTTCACATGCTGGTTTATTTGCTTCTATTTCTGCGGGTGTTTCGGCACTTTGGGGTCCATTACACGGTGGTGCGAATCAAGCAGTTTTAGAAATGTTAGAAGACATTCAAAAAGACGGTGGTGATGCTGAGAAATATTTAGCAAAAGCAAAAGATAAAGACGATCCATTCCGTTTGATGGGATTCGGACACAGAGTTTATAAAAACTTCGATCCAAGAGCAAAAATCATTAAAAAAGCTGCAGATGAAGTATTGGCTACTTTAGGAGTTGATGACCCAATTCTTCAAATTGCAAAAAAAATAGAAGAGTCAGCTTTGGTGGATGATTATTTTGTATCTAGAAAGTTATATCCAAATGTTGATTTCTATTCCGGTATTATTTACCGTGCATTAGGAATTCCCACGGATATGTTCACGGTTCTTTTTGCCATCGGACGTTTACCAGGTTGGATTGCTCAATGGAAAGAAATGCGCATCAACAAGGAGCCAATCGGAAGACCAAGACAAGTGTATACAGGTCATCCACTCAGGGATTTTGTTCCTATGGATAAACGATAAAAACTTAAAACGACTTCAATTTGAAGTCGTTTTTTTATACATTCCATTTGGAGATGTTTAATCAGCACTATTATATCAATTCAATAATATCAGATTGTTATATTTCCATTTTTATTTCTTATTTGTAAGTTGTAAATGGTAAAAGCATAGACACCAAAAAAATTGTATTCAATTAGTAAGTTAATTTAACTACTTATCAACAAAAGCTTCGCCAATCGGCGGAGCTTTTTTATATTTGCCTGATGCCAAAAGCAATTTGATGTTACCACTACACCGATTGTTAATTTAAAAGATTTAATTTCATTAAATCAATAAATTATACATCGGCATAAAATCAAATCAATAAAAAAATTAATTTTTAGAAAATCTTTTATGATTTTAAACGTTAAAAACGAAACCTCACGATTAAGAGCGGTTGTTCTCGGTTCAGCCCTAAATAACGGTCCAACGCCAACTGCTGAAGAAGCCTATGATCCAAAATCATTAGAGCATATTTTGGCCGGAACGTATCCTATTGAAGCCGATATGGTGGCTGAAATGGAAGCCTTTAATCAAGTGTTTCAAAAATACGACGTCAAAGTGTTTCGCCCCGAAATGATTGAAAATTACAATCAAATTTTTACACGCGACATTGGTTTTGTAATAGATGATGTTTTTATCAAAGCGAATATTCTTCCTGATCGAAATCGTGAGCTCGACGCCATTC
>JACCDI010003231.1_pt1 | contig 14646 bp, 11 predicted proteins | sample 7442791 | NCBI WGS metagenome assembly JACCDI01 (sample SAMN15323434, study PRJNA562643) | freshwater metagenome | isolation source: river surface water | place: USA:Blue River Watershed | collected 2017-08-15 | reverse complement strand
CGTTGTCTTGCCCTTCACACAAGTGATCGTGCTCTTCTTAGCCACAACAGGTTTAGCGCTTGGAGTTGGAGATGGAGTTGGCGTTGCTGTTGGAGTCGCAACAGGCTCAGCTTCTTGGCTAAATTTCACTTTAAGAGTTGGTGACGAGAACGTGAAGCCGTAAGCCCCAAGATGAATCCACTTATCTCTCTGGCTTACTACAACTGTGGCGACCTGGGCCTGTCCATCGGCTGAGATGATGCTGACAGTTGCGCCAATAGGTGCCTTTGAAAACCCGTAGATACAGCGAGCAAAGTCGGCATCAATGGTGAGGTCGTATGTTCCCTTGAACTCCGTCCCATCTGCAAGATAATGTGCGGCAATAACTTTGTAATCCAATGTCTGATCTGCCCTATTGAACTCTGGTGGCCCTGATACATAACCCGTTGCATTCGTTGTGACGATGCCAGAGACACGGTCGGTAGTTGCAGCACAGCCATTGTTAAATTGTTGACCCAAAGAGGAAATAAGCCACATTGTTGGAGCAGCGACAGCTTTATCCTTGATAAGCGGTAACCAGAGAGCGATCTCCTTGAGTGACTCTAAATCTTTACCTGGATTTCGCAGAGTGCTCTCCCAATAGATCGGATTACATGGGCCAGGGGCAGTTCCCACTCTTGCAGGGTCCAAGCACTTTCCGAATCCATTGCCTGAATGTGCACGCTTCGGATCCATAGCATTGTAGAAATCAAGAAGTGCAGCTGGCGCTTCTGACTTTGTCGCCCACCCGAATATGACAGGCACAATAACGGGCTTTCCAACAACTTCAACAATCTGGCGTCCCTGAGCATCCTTGCTGATCGAGCTTTCTACATTTGAAACGCGCCCGTTGAGCCAACCGTTAACTTCGGCTGCAATGCGCAATCTAAATCCAAAAACAACATTCAAGGGCAATGAGTAGCCCACAGCCTTCTCCGTCAGACTGCACTGAATCGAGCACTGCAGATCACCTGATCGATTTGAATTTCTGTATTCGGTATACACCGCCGGATCTAGCCCCGGTCGTGTCATATTGAAATTACCCTTTACAAGATTTACAGCAAAGAGTTGGGCGTTAAAGTTTGAAGTCCGAAATTTCGGGCTATTCGAATCTTTATCACCGTTGAGAACAACGCTAGCTAGGTAAGTGGTTCCACCTTCATGTTTTGCTTCTGGGATATCAACAAGAAATGTCGTTCCGCCATCAGGTAGGTTGCTTGCTGCATCCCCCACAAAATCATATGGATTCTCTTCTGGGAAATTCTTCAGGAAGTTAACAGTTAACTTTGATCCCGCTGAATCCCTTGCAATTACTTCCTCAACACAATTTGCGTCCTTCTCGGTTAAGCAGAGATTAAGTGGCGTTGTATATCGCTGATACTGATCTCGAGGGCACTCTGTCTCTGTGAAATCTTTACACGCCTTTACCTCTAGGACTTTTCCACCTTGGCCCACGTAGTTTTCAGCCTTAACCGAAATCAATTCTGCGATTGGAGCCTGCGTACCCGTATCTTCTGCCATCAGAATTCCCCATGATGGTTCGGCTGTCGGAGGGGGAGTCTTCACCCATTGCTCATCTGGAGCTGCATATGCCTGAGGTAATACAAAAGCGGCGAGGAGTCCTGCAATTGTTAATCCAGAGAGAATCTTCTTCAGCATGACTACGCCTTCTTCTTAAATCCAGTTGGGCACTTCGGCTTAACGGCAGTGACCTTCTTTGTAGTCTTACCCTTTACGCAAGTAATTGTGGTCTTCTTCGCCACTACCGGCTTAACTGTTGGAGTAGCCGTTGGTGTTGGAGTTGGTTCCACAACGACTTCCTGAGTCAGCTTGGCCTTAATGATTGGTGCAGAGAATTCAAAGTTCTTGGCTTGAAGATAGAGCCAGCCCTTACGCTCTCCAATAACCGTCGTGGCTACTTGTGGGGTTCCATCTGCGCTTGTGATCGAGATAGTTGCATTAATTGGCGCTTTCGAGAATCCGTAGACACATCGAGCAACATCTGAACGCATGACTAGATCATATGAACCCTTAAAGTCTTTATCTCTTGGGTCATAGTGCGGGGCTGCAACCACATAATTCAACGTTCCTTCAGCTTTATCCAGAGTTGGTGGTCCGGCTGAATACTGTGTTGCATTGGTTGTGACAATTCCCGAGACCCTGTTGGAATCCCTAAAGCACTGACTTGAGCCTTCCATTTCATCCTGGGTCAGAGTACGGACAGACCAATATGAGAGAAGTGCCGTTGCCTTGTCATTAATAAATGGAATCCAGAGCTTGAGTTGCTCCATTCCCGCTTTTGAGGAAGGTGTAGGGGCATAAATGTTATTTCGCTTAAGCGGATCTGGATCTTCGGCAGAGCGACCCCCTTGAACATAATTTGTGGGGTTTCTAGCAAAGTTTGGATCCTTCTTATACGCACCAGTTGTCACATCGTATTCATCTTTAAGTGCTTGTGGCATCTGTGGGTATGTGTACATTTTATAAACCGCAGGAACAGCAACTGGAAAACCATGCATCTCAATAGTTGTTACGCCAGCAGTGTCAGTTAACTGAATATCAGGATCTGAAACTCGACCATGCATCCATCCAGAAGGTGATTGCTGGGATCGCACTTTTACATAGAACTTAACGCCTGTAGGAAAGGCGTAACGTTGTGCGCATAGTCCTTCTTTATGTGAAGTTGCTACGCAGAAATTATTGCCAGCAAACCCTGGTCCCTTATCTACCCAAACATCTTTACCAGTTGGATTTCCACCTTCATTAGCCTTAATTGGTCCCCACCCAGCATCGGCATCACTTAAACCAGTGGTTGGCTCAAGTTTGACCGGAGAGAGCTGCACGGAGAAATCTTGTAAGCGGATTGAGTTGAGATCTTGTCCGCCACCTGACATAAGTACAGAGAGATAGTAGCTATCGCCACCATCGTGTGCTGCCGCCGGAAGTGTAAAAATACTTCCAGCAACACCGCTCGGAAGTTTGGCATTTACATCACCTGCATACTGATTTTGTGCAACTGTTGGGAAATAGCGACTAAATACTGCGCTGGTCTTCTTTCCAGCTTCATCAATAATTCCAACGTCCTCGGTGCAATTTACATCGGCTAGTCCGGTACAGAAAGGAATGATCGCCTGGTAGCGAACAGCACCTGATGAACATGCTGCATCCTGAAGCGAGTCACAGGTTGGATCATTTTCTGGATATCGACCTACATCTCGATTAGGCAGCAACATAGAAGCTTTCTCACCTGGAGAGACATCTAGGAATCGCATGATCACCTGGCCCAGTTCACCATCATTGGGAACAGACCAGAAACGTCCAGGATCTCCAACCGACTCAATCGCAGCACTTCCTGTAGCAGCACCTGAAACTGTTAGGACAGCGGCGACAAATAATGCGGCAGTTCTTTTAGCTTTCATTTCTTCTTATATCCCGTCGGGCAAGTTGGCTTGATAGCTGTGACTTTCTTAGTTGTCTTTCCTTTAGTACATGTAATGGTGATCTTCTTTGCTACCGGCTTCACGGTAGGTGTTGGAGAAGGTGTGGCAGATGCAGACGGTGCTGGTGTTGGTGCCTCTTGTGAGAGCTTGACCTTGATACTTGGTGTTGAGAATGTAAATCCACCGGCGGTCATCTTGAGCCAGCCATCTTTCTCATTGATCACCGTTGTAGCAACCGACGGTGTTCCATCAGAGCTAGAGACTTCGATCTTGGCCTGAATTGGCGCTGATCCAAATCCATATAGACAACGTGCGACATCTGAGCGTAGGTTCAACTGGTAATAGCCCTTGAAGAGATCTCCCTTTGAATCTAGGTGAGAAGCACCAACTGTGTAGTTGAGAGACTGCTCTTCTTTATCAAATTTTGGTGGACCATCGCTATACACCACAGCGTTAGTTCCGATTACTCCAGTAAACCCTTTACCGGCCACGCAATTTTTTGATTCAAGAGGTAGCTCCCCGCGAATACTCTGGGCTACCCAGAAGGTGCGCATGGCGGCTGCTTTGTCATTGAGCAGCGGAAGCCAGAGATTCATCTCCTTAATTGCATTGTTGCCCGCAACTTCAGACTTGGTAAGCAAGGTTCGTGAGCTTAAATCTGCCGTTGTAAAGTCATCAAAACTACGTCCAGTTCCACCTGAGCCAACTGGATAGAGCTCTTTGACTGCTGGCGGTAATTCACTCCATTTAACCCAACCGTAGACAGATGGAATGCTTAGAGGCTTTGCTGAAATTTCAACGACTTGGGAGTTATCAGCTGCTGTTGTCATCACAACGCTTGCATCCTTCATGCGACCGTGAAGCCACCCTTGAACAGGCTGGGCTAGACGAACTTTTAAGACATAAGTCTTCTCTAAATCAAAAGGAAGTCGATAACCACACTTACCATTTTCAGCGATTTGGCAGCCCCGCTCGAGGTAACTTGCATTCCATCCCTGACTGTAACCTCCGGCGCGCTTCGTTGCTTCAGCTTTTGCGCCCCTGTATTCCGGGCCAGAGATTTCTTTAATTGGTTGAATTGCTGAGAAGAATGCTTCATATTTACTTTGTTTAGCGTTGTCTCGGCGATTAAAGAAACCATTGACTCCAACAACTAGTGCGTATGTTTCATTAACTCCATCGATGCCACTAAGCGTCCAAGACGAAGCCCCATAACCTGCTGGAACTAGTTTTGTTTTATCGCCTTTGTAAATCGGACCAGCTGCCCAATTTCGCTGGAAGGTTGCAAATCTAACCGACCCATCCTCACTCTTGATCCCGAAAGACTCGATGCAGTCTGTGTCGGTACCACTCGTGCACTGAGTAAAGACTGAGTTAAATGCATAACCGTGAATTTCAGGGCGGACACAGTCTGTACTTTCTAAAGATTCACATACATACATACTCTTGTGCAGATAACCTTGAGTGGCGAGTTCTATGGCGTATAGACCACTTGGTTTTGAATACTCAATTGAATTGTCCGAGTTGTAACCCATCCAACCAGCCTCTTGCTTTACGGATGGAAAGAAGTTCTCTTCCGGGACATCGGCAGCTACTGCGAAAACAGGGAGCGCGAGAACAACTGCGCTAAGAAGAGATAGAGCTCTCATTCTTTTCATCTTTATGAAGTACTCCCCTGAGTAAAAAATCTATTGTGTTAATAAAGTGAAAGTGATTGGGATTCGCCCTGGCCACACCGTGAAGCGTGGCCAGGGCGTCTCACCCGTATCTCTGAAGGAAGAAGCTGTTACTTCTTCTTGTAACCCTTTGGACAGGTTGGCTTTACAGCAGTGATCTTCTTAACTGACTTGCCCTTGACGCATGTGATTGAAGTCTTGTTCAACATGGTCTTTGTTGGCTTGTAGCCAGCCTTGATACCGATCTTAAGCTTTGGACGTGAGTACTCAAAGCCTGATACATCGATGATGATTCTGCCGTTCTTGACTGAAACGTTCTTCAACGCTGCAGCTGTTCCACCTGCTTCTGTGGTCAATGTGATTTGAAGTGCTGTTGCGGCATCATTTGGATTCTCCAAGCCCCAGAGCAACTTCGCATCGTTTGTAGGAATGATCGCCTTGTAGAAGCCCTTGTTCACTGTTACTCCATCTGGAGCAAAGTGAGGAGCTGCTGCTGACCATGTGAATTCCTTGGTCTCGTTATTCCATACTGGAGTTGAAAGTCCGCAGACACCGTTTGATCCGATGTACATATCGCCAGAAGTTCCTTCAACACCGAATCCGGTGCGGTCGTCATTCTGTGCGTAGGCAATCATCTGGAATTGGCGAACGTTGGCCTTTGCAATTCCGGTTTCTCCTGAACAGTCTGCAGCCTTAGCTGCAAGAGGAACTGTTACAGCAGATCCTGTGATTGAGATCGAGTTGTACTCACCTGTTGACTGCTGGTCAACGATGATGTCAGTTCCGATACCAATTGTTACACCGGTCTTCATATTTCCGATGCGGACCTTGACGGTGATCACTAGATCTGGATCAAGTCCAACTGCGTAGTTCTTGTTACCAACAAGGCCAGCAAGGTTTACTTTCTTATCCTTATCGGTAAGTGTTGGAAGCACATCTGTGAAGAGGATGCTTGTTACGAACTCGTTTGCTGCACGTGCTTCAACAGCAACGCCGTCATATCCGAGTGCGCCGAGGTTGAGTTCATGCCAACGTGGGTGTGTCCAGCGACCAGCAAGTGCGCGACCTGCTTCAGCTGGTGTGCTCACTGCGATACCTGGATCTGGTGCACCAGGTGCTGTCTGAGCCAAAGTAGTTGCCTCAGCAGTTGCTGTCTCGGTTGTTGGTGTTGTGGTTGTTGATGGCGCGTCAGGCTGTGGAGCTGCTGCAACTGTTCCAGCAACTGCCCATCCGTTGACGAGAGCATTCTGTGAAACCCAGATAGGAATGATCAAACCTTCGGTAGCTGCAAACTTCTTTGTAGCTGCGTCATAGGTTGTTCCAAAGACTGGACGCAACTGCTGTGCGGCCAACTCTGCAAGATCAATAAATGTGCTGCCTGTGAATTCAGTGATGTTACGTGCTGCATCTGCAGCAGTTGGCATCAACCAGTAGAACTTGACTTCGTTATCCTGGATGATTCCGACAGCGCCCTTAAAGCACTCACCGAAAGTCTTCTTAACGGTTGTCTTTGTAGCTGGATCCCAACACATCTGTGGGTAGCTATAAGAATCTAGTGGCTTGTTGATATCCCAAAGCTTGGTCGCTGGATCGAACTTAGCGCCCTGCTCAGGGAAGTTTGCGGTTCCAAGAAGTGAAGAAAGATCACGCAACTCAGCTTTTCCTGATGCGAATACATCGCGCTGGTACTGTGAAGTCCACCAGTTGTTGTCGATGACTTTTCCACCCTTGAGTCGTGCCATTGGCGCGAAGAAATCTGTTGGTGGTGCTTCTTGTGGGACAGCTTGTCCTGTTGGCACATAGACCAAAGGAATCTTCTGTCCTGATGCTGTTGTGAGCGAGACGCTCTCAACGCAGTAAATTCCATTTTGCACAACGCATGGCGCCATGTTTGTCTTTGGTAGTCGGATTGTCTCCGCATTTGCAGGTGCTACTGCAACTGACAGAAGACCGGCTACAAGTGCCAGAGCGCTAACCCCGGCGGTGAGTATTCTTTTCACTTTTCCCCCATTGAGACGGTTGCCAGCAGAGCACTGGCGGTTAATTAACCAACCGCTATTCTCGGGTGTTTTTATGCAGAGCGGGAGTGGCTATCGGCCAGACCTTGCGCGAAAACGGTCATCTCTGGTCAAAAACTATTGTTTAGCGAGTATTAGAGAGGTACCAGTTCCATTGCCAATCGGCTGTGACCTCTGGAAGGAGGGATTCCTGGAACTCCTCAAAGGTATAGACCAACTCAGCGTATCCGCCAGGCAAGACCGTTGTTGGGCGAGTATCGCTGACAAGCGGTGAATGATCAGAGAAAATCGCAAGAGATGGTGATGTTGAGATTAAATCTGCTGTTCGATTTTCAAAAGAGATCTGCCAAGTAATTGGACACTGGAATTTGCCGCAGCGCTCCCATGAAATCTTTAAGCCAACGGCAGTCAATCCACCTAGCGTGTCACCGAGTCCGCCAGCTCCACTGATTGCACCGAGGTCGCCAACAGAAGGCTCCCATGCAACGGGATAGTCAGATTGCAATCCCAGAATCTCAGGACGTGATTGCGAATTCGACCCTGCATCGACAGTTGTTCCTGAACTTTGCACCACTGTATTTGGACGCACCAGTTCGTAAATACCAATACTTGCAAAACCGATAACGACAACGCCAAGGGCTGCAGTCAATGAACGGATTATTCGCTGGCGACGGACGCGAGCGATAATCATTGGGGCCAGATCAACATTTTCAAGTGATCCAAGAGACATCCATTGAATCTCGCGCTTAATCAGAGGATCGATATCACTCATTGTTATCCACCACCTCTGCTACGACAATTTCTATCTCGGTTTCAACTCTAGATTTATTTGTTAGTTCTCTACCTGTAGAACGTTCAAGTTCCGGAGTTAATTCCACATAGGCGGCAACTGCAGCCTTTCCGCGAGCAAAATGCGAGGCTACAGTTCCCATCGGCATCTCCATAATCTTGGCGATCTCGCGAAGATTCATGCCATGCTCAAAGTACAGAACGAGTACTGCGCGTTGGGCTGCCGTGAGGGATTTGAGAGCTGCCTGTACTAAGAGTCGCTGGGTGACATCTTCACTCTCATCCACGAGCTGGCGAATATCATCTGCTAAATCCCAGGTTGTCTCTTTCTCCTGCTGTTTGCGCAGCCACTTACGTCGCATATCTGCATGGCGCGAGACCATCACGCGCATTAGATATGCCTCAGGATTTTCATGTTCGCGAATCTTGCTCCAGCGCTTGTAAACATCTGCCAACGCTTCTTGGAGAACATCTTCTGCATTTTGTGTATCGAAGCAGATCATTTTGGCAGCGCGCAGAAATGACTTCTGGTTCTCTTGAAGCCAGAGTGTAAATTCGACCTGATCGCGCGCGCTCACGAGGACATCTTAGAGGGTGCCAGAAATGAGCTGGCTAGCAGGAGCGAGAGGGCGATAAAGACTGCGCTGGCGCCTGATCCGGCTGCCAATACGCCTGCGCCAGCAGGAACTAGGAATTGCCCCAGTCGATTTCCAGTAAGTCTTGCTGAGACTGCCAAAGCACGCTCTTCTGGGAGAGATAGTTGGGAAACAGTCGACATCGTTAACGGTTGACCAACACCGAGTGAGAAACCAGCAATTGCAACGATCAAACCTAACGTAATCGGGTTTGGAGCAAAGGCCATCGCTGTGCAGGCAATGATCGAGATGATATTGCTTCCGACTAATAGTTGTTTTGTCGAAAAGCGTGCGCTGAGAGTTCCCAAGAAATAACGCGATGTCATCGATGTTGCAGCACGAATTGAGATGATGACTCCGATGGAAAATGCTGAGAACTGGTTCTCGTTTCCATACAGTGGCAGAAGCACAACCAAAATATCTGCAGTCGAAGAGATCGCAAGAGAGGTAAAGATTGCAGCGAACATTCCAGGTTTTTTGAGCAGCTTACCTGCTGCTCTCAAAGTTCCCGTATCTCCACGATCCACCCTGACAGTAGGAACATCTGCGCGCCATGAGATCACAGGGATCATCGCCACTGCAGAGAGTGCAAGGGCTAAGGCAAATGCTGCACTTGTAGAACGTGGAAGTACTCCGGTCGAACCAGCAACCAAAGTCGCCAGAATTGGTCCAACCATCTGTCCGAGTGAAGCGCTAAATGTGTATCTGCCGAAATATTGATCGTATTTATCTGATGGACTCTTGAGTGCAACCATCGTCTGTCCACCGACCATGCAAGCCAAGTGAGCAACACCAGAAAGGGCTGCACCGATTGCCACAACAATCAGATTGTCAGCAACGATGAGGGTGGCTGCGGATACACCGATGAAAAAGGTGCCCACAATGAGAAAACGACCTTCGCCCACACGACCCACAAGTCGCCCAAAACTTAAGGCAAATAGAACGGGAAAAAGCGCATAGACGGCAGCGATAAATCCGATGAGAGAGGCTGAGGCATCTAATTCAATTGCTCGATAGATCATCATCGGGCGGATCACATAGACCGCACCTTGGGTTATCGCCGAACTAAAGAGGAGTTTATTTGTCCAGCGCATCTCTGGCATCTCTACTTAACTGTTGGAACCTTACGGACCTTACGGACGATGCGAGAAATAACAGGAGCAAAGAGAGCGATGAATAGGACTATGTAGAGAACCTTAGAGAGCGGTGAAGCAAAGAGCGTTCCGTAATCTCCCCCACTGATTTGAAGAGCGCGACGGAATTGCAGCTCAAGGTTAGGACCCAAAATCAATCCCAGAATCAATGGCGTAATCGGCATTCCAAATCTTCGGAAGAGGAAGCCAACGATTCCAATAGCAACGGCAACTTGGACATCAAAGATCGAGGTCTTTACTGCGTATGAACCCATCAGCGCAAAGGTGACGATTCCAGCAAAGAGATAGGGACGCGGAATTCGAAGAAGCTGTACCCATACTCTTACAAGAGGAAGGTTGAGAATAAGAAGGAGAGCATTACCAATAAAGAGTGATGCGATCAGCGTCCAGATAAGTGCGCCATTTGTAAGAAATAGCGTTGGCCCAGGTTGAATTTGATATGTCTGAAAAGCAACAAGGATAACTGCCGCAGTTGCTGAAGTTGGAAGACCGAGCGCCAGAAGTGGAACAAGTGCGCCTGCTGCATTTGCATTGTTTGCAGCCTCAGGTCCGGCAACACCCTCAATTGCTCCTTCACCAAATTCTTCAGGATGCTTGGAGAGTTTCTTCTCTAACGAGTAGCTAAGGAAGGTCGGTACCTCTGATCCACCCGCTGGAACAACGCCCAATGGGAAGCCGAGGAAAGTTCCGCGAATCCATGGTTTCCAAGAACGCTTCACGTCATCGCGAGTCATGAGCGCCTTGCCCTTCATCGGCATTACTTGCCAACCAGAATTTTTAAACCTACTTGCAAGATAGAGCGCTTCACCCAGAGCAAAGATTGAAACGATCACTGCAACTGTGGCAATTCCTTCAAGGGCTGCATCGCTTCCAAAGGTAAGGCGAGATAGGCCTGATTGGAGATCTGCACCAACGAGACCCAGAGCAAGTCCGATCGAGAGTGCGATAAAGCCGCGAACTTGAGAGGCTCCTAAGAGAGAAGAGACCGTAGTAAAGGCGACCAACATGAGCGCGACATAGTCTGCCGATCCCACCTGGATTGCAAGATCTGCAATCGATGGCGCAGTAAATGCCAGAATTAAGGTGGCAATAGTTCCGGCGATGAATGAACCAATTGCAGCTGTTGCAAGAGCGGCACCGGCGCGACCACGACGGGCCATCTTATTTCCCTCAAGGGCGGTGATTACCGAGCCGGATTCACCGGGGGTATTGAGAAGAATCGATGTTGTCGAACCGCCATACATTGCACCGTAATAGATAGCAGCAAACATAATGAGTGCAGATGAAGGGCTCACTGTGTAGGTAATTGGCAAGAGGAGTGCAATAGCCAGTGCAGGTCCGATGCCAGGCAGAACTCCGACGAGTGTTCCGAGGAGAGTTCCAAGGAGACCGAAGGCTAAATTTGTAAGGGTAAGCGCACCGGCAAAGCCCTCGAGAAGTGATTGCACATTACTCATAGCAGCCCCTTAAAGATTCCTGCAGGTAGTTGCACGTTTAGAAAACGCGTGAATGCTAGATACACCAAAGTAATAAAGAGGGTGCCAAAGATTGCAGAGCGACCATGTCGCTTATTTCCAAAGGCAACTGTGATTCCAAAGAAGGTTATAGAAGCGGCGATGATAAATCCGGCACGCTCAATAAGAAGGAGAAATGCAAAGAGTGAGGCCAAGACCAGACCAAAGGCTTTGTAATCAGATTTTTCAATCGGTTCGTTGGGATTATGGCCTTCAGGAACGGCCGTGTCTCCACGAAGAACATTGATAAAGAGGATCGTGCTCAAGACCATCAATAAAGTGGCGATTGCATACGGAAATACTTTTGGGCTGATCGTTAGATTAAAGGCTGGGAGTTCAACTGTATAGGTGTCCCAAAAAACTATTGCGCCCAGGAGAAAGAGTGAGCCCACAAATGTGAGCTCACTCTTTCCGCCTTGAGGCAATTTCATTGCTACAGGTAATCGCTTTCCGATTACTTAATCAACTTGAAGTCAGCGAGAACGCTAAGAATTGCTGCGTTCTCTGTCTTAATCCACTTGGTAAATGCAGCACCTGAGCGGTACTCATCGATCCAAGACTTCTCTGTAAGAGTTGTCTTCCAAGATGGTGTTGAGTGGAGAGCATCAATGACCTTAACTGTGTTGAGGTACTCAGCTGCAGTGAGATCTGATGGAGCAAGGATGCCGCGCCAGTTACCGAAGGTGAGATTGATTCCCTGCTGAACAAGGGTCTTACCCTTGATCACCTTGAGAGGCTTTGGAGAAGTTACTGCGAGAACTCGCATCTTTCCAGCTGCTACGAATGTCGAGAATTCAGATGTTCCTGAAACACCAACAGCAACGCGTCCACCAATAACATCAGGAACGAGTGATCCGCCACCTGAGTAAGGGATGTAGTTGAGGTCTGTCGCCTTGACGCCGACAGTTGCAGCAAGAGTAGCCACTGTTACGTGGTCAACTCCACCGTAGTTACCTCCACCGATTGCAACAGCCTTTGGATTGGCCTTGATATCAGCAAGAAGATCATTGATTGTCTTGTACTTTGAAGATGTTGGTACAACGAAAGCTTCTGCTTCACGCATGATGCCAGCGACAGCAGATGCTGTTGTGATATCTAGCTTTGAACCATTTGTTGCAAGTCCACCTGGCATAGCAAAACCTGTGATGAGAAGAAGGTCCTTGCGAGCCTTCTGGTCATAGAAGTAACCAAGACCAAGTGGTGCATTTGAACGGTATGTAACTGTGTAATCGGTGAGAAGGCCTTCCTTCTTCATCGCATCACCAACTGCAATTGCAGTTGTTCCATAACCTCCACCAATGTTTGATGAAGAGACAAATTCAACTGAGCCGTAAGGCTTCATCTCTGGGTACCACCAGCGCAAAGTTCCAGCGAAAGAACCTGTTGCTACTCGTGTACATGTGAGATCTGTTCCATTTACTCCACGGCCAACGGCCTTCTTTCCTGGGCGAAGACATTCATCGCCAACGTTTGCTTTGAAGTCTGGCTTCAGCGCAGCTTCTGCAGATTGGATTGATGGAGCCACCATGAGTGAGGCAGCAATTGCCATCACACCAAAGGCGATAACTTTCTTTTTCAACATAAACTCTCCTTTTACGGCGCCCCGCGAGGTCGGGCCACTCAGCGAGAGTAGGGGCAGGGTCTAGAAATTTGAAGGGAGTTTAGATAACGAATTGGAATCTTTATTTACAGTTAATTGAGTAAATCAGAGACTTCTACGCCCAATGTGTTCAACTTCACTCGCCCGCCATCAAGGGCGGTGAGTACAAAAGGCTTGCCATCGGGCAGCAGAACAAATGAGTTCTCAAAGTGAGCACCGCGTGATCCGTCGTTGGAGACTACGGTCCATTGATCTTCTAGAACTTTGGTCTTGGCTGTCCCCCGCGTAATCATCGGCTCGATCGCAAGAGCCATGCCGGCTACAAGCTCTGGGCCATTGCCAGGTTTTCCAAAATTTAAAACATGTGGCTCTTGATGCATCTCGGTACCGATTCCATGGCCTCCGTACTCGGCCAAGATTCCGTACTTTCCTTGCGAATCGATATAACTTCCGATCGCATGGCTAATGTCGGTAAGGCGTCCGCCTAGTTTTGCTGCAGCAAATCCGCGCCACATTGATTCTTCGCAGACATCCATCATCTTCTGATCTGCAGGATCAACGTTGCCAACTCCGACAGAGAATGCAGCATCGCCATGCCAACCATCGATGATGGCGCCACAATCGATTGAGACAACATCACCATCTTGAATGATGCGATCTCCTGGAATGCCATGAACAATCTCATCATTTACTGAGATACAGATTGTCGCTGGGTATCCGTGGTATCCAAGGAAGTTAGATGTTCCGCCACCGCGCTTGATATTTGCTGCAGCGATTGCATCGAGTGCGTCGGTGCGCATTCCAACTTTGATCGATTCACGCAAGAGTTGCAGAGTCTGGCCAACAAGTAACCCTGCGCGACGCATGGTTTTAAGTTGATCGAGAGTCTTTATCTGGATTGCCATGGCATAACCTTATTGAGCCTTATTGAACACGGCTGAGGGCATCAATTGCGCGCTGAGTAATCTCAGCAACATCGCCCACGGCACTTACTGTGATCAAGAGACCTTCAGTGCGATAGAAGTGAATAATCGGTGCTGTCTGCTCTTCATAGACAGCTAGGCGACGTTGAATAACTTCAGCCTTATCATCTTCGCGCTGGTAGAGCTCTCCCCCATCAGTTGGACAGGTTGTAGAGCCTGCTTCAGCCGGCTTGCCGCATTGGCGACAAGTCATACGAGATGAAAGTCTTGCCACAATCTCGGCTGATGGAATTGAGAATTCAAGGACTGCATTAAGCGGGGTCTTCTTCTCAGCCATGATGGCGCGCAAGACCTCTGCCTGTGAAACATTGCGTGGCCATCCATCGAGCAAGAAACCGTTCTGTGCATCGCTCTCTTCAAGACGTGAACGAACCATCGCATTGGTGATCTCATCACTTACTAGTTCACCGCGATCAACAAAAGCCTTAGCTTCAAGACCTAGAGGTGTTCCAGCCTTCATATTTGCGCGGAAGATATCTCCAGTTGAAATATGTGGGATTGAGTAATGTGCCGAGAGAAAAGCTGCTTGTGTTCCCTTGCCAGCACCTGCTGGACCTACCAGGACTAATCGCATTAGCGCAGGAATCCCTCATATGAACGCTGCTGCAACTGGCTCTCGATCTGCTTTGCAGTATCAAGACCAACACCGACAACGATCAAGATCGCAGTTCCACCGAATGGGAAGTTCTGTGATGCGCCAAAGAGCACAAGTGCGATGATTGGAATAATCGCAACGAGTGATAGATAGAGCGAACCTGGAGCGGTGATGCGTGAGAGTACATATTGCAAATACTCAGAAGTTGGACGACCAGCGCGAAT
>JACCDI010047465.1_pt1 | contig 14648 bp, 17 predicted proteins | sample 7442791 | NCBI WGS metagenome assembly JACCDI01 (sample SAMN15323434, study PRJNA562643) | freshwater metagenome | isolation source: river surface water | place: USA:Blue River Watershed | collected 2017-08-15 | reverse complement strand
TGTTTGAAGAAAAGCTAGAGCTATTAGTTGAATTGCTTAAGGAGAGACCGGTTACCTGGGCTGGCCAACTGAGAGCGCCACTTAATAATCAAGAGGTTTACCCAAAGAGCGAAAGTGGAGCGATTCCTTTACGTGTTGGTGTTGGTGGCACTCCAGAATCTGTAGTTAGAGCAGCCCGCCTAAATCTGCATTTAGCGCTGGCCATCATTGGTGGGGACCCAGCTCGCTTTGCGCCATTTGCGCAGCTTTATCACCAAGCGATGTCTGAATTCGGACATGTTTCCAAGAGCATCTCAATTCATTCACCTGGTTATGTGGCAGAAACCGATGAAGAGGCAATCGAGACACATTGGCCAAACCATTTTGCAATGTTTGGACGTATCGGCCGCGAACGAGGCTGGGCACCGATGACTAAAGATCATTTCTTGCAAGAAGTTCAATATGGTTCGTTATATGTAGGTTCGCCAGAAACTGTCGCAAAGAAAATTGCATATGCCGTTAAGTCAGTTGGAGCGAATCGTTTCGACTTTAAATATGCAAATGGACCACAAACTCAGGCACAATTAATGAGGTGCCTGGAACTTTATGGAACTAAAGTTATTCCAATTGTGCGTGATTTGTTGGCTTAAGGTGCTTTCGCCAGTCAATTCTAGAAATCAAATAAATAATTCCAATTGAGAATAATTGGAGCGCCCAAGCATAGGGTGATTTAAAGGCGTTACTTATTACATTACCCAAATCAGTAGCCTTTAATTGAGATGCAGAAGTTGCGTAAAAAGTATATGTAAAAATGCGTCCAGAAAAGAAAGCCAAAGTTAATCTTTTGAGATTCATATGCATTAACCCTGCTGCTTCAAAAAGTTGCGCTGAAGGCAGGGGAGAGACAATAAAAAGTGCTAACGTGCCAAATTTTCTTTTGTTATCAGTTTCTAAAACTTGACCTGCGTCATAAAGATTCTTCCGAGCTTTTTCTGGAATGTAATTTCGTAAAGCACGTGTGGCTAGAGCTAATAAATACCTACCTAGTCCAGCCGCCAACGCACCGATAAGCACTACAGCTGCCGTATTTAATTCATGGGTAATTATGAAATATACGAGAATCGACCAAGTAGGTGGTGCAAACATCGGGGCTAAATTGCACGCAAATACCACCAACCCCAGGTTAATTAAGTTCATAAATTTGATCTAATTTAGGAACTTGCGCATTCCAATTGAGTTTATTATGAATCAAATTAGCAAAACTTTCTGCTGAGCTGGATTCACCGTGAACCGCATATACGCAATTTGGAGTGGAATCGGCACTCCTAAACCATTTAATTAATTCTTCGCTATCGGCATGAACTGAAAACTCTTCTATCTGAACTATTTCGGCGTTCACATCAACGAATTTGCCATACATTTTTATAGTTTTGGCGCCAGATAATAGATATTGGCCACGAGTACCTGCAGCCTGATAACCGACGAGCAGAACCGAATTATTCGGGTTCGGCAACATATGTTCGAGATGATGCACAACACGACCACCGGTAGCCATGCCACTTGCCGAAATGATTATTGAAGGCTGATCAATATCATTAATTGCTTTAGATGCTTCAACCGTTGTTGCTTCATTTAATGTTCCCGGATCAAAAGGGTCTTCACTGAGATTAAAAAGCTCTGGGCGAATTTCGGGAGATTTTGAATTTATTGCATCTCTATAATGATTAAGGGCGGAAAGTGCCATTGGAGAATCGACATAAATTGGTAAATTTGGGATCTTCTTAGTTTTAATCAACTTCTTTAATGTCATCAACATAATTTCAGTGCGATCTACGGCAAAAGCTGGAATCAAAATATTGCCACGTCGTTTGATAGTGCGATTAATCGCATCAGCCAAAGAGTCATCTGTCTTAGGGTGCGTGCGATCACCGTAAGTGGATTCGGTTACCAAAGCTGAAATAGCACCTTTCGGAATTAAGTCAGGATTGGTAAGCACCATGTGATTACCGCGTCCAATATCTCCAGTGAATACAACTCTCTTACCCTCAACCGTTAGATCGACAAAAGAGGAACCCAAAATATGTCCGCTTCTATGGAATGTCACTGTGACATCTTTGGCTACTTCAAAGGGTTCGTGGAAAGGAATTGGGTGAAATAGCGAAATCGCCTTTTCTGCCTCTTCGGCGTTATAAAGGCCGGTGGGGTCTTTATGTTTTGAAAAACCCTTTTTCTTTGCATATTTAGCATCTTCGGTTTGTAATTTTGCAGAATCTCGTAAAACGATTGCCGCTAGTTTTGCAGTGTATGGGGTGCAATAAATCGGACCGTCATATCCTTCTCGAACCAATTTCGGCAGATAACCACAATGGTCTAAATGCGCATGTGAAATAACTATTGCATCAATAGATTGTGGATCCTCGGAGAACTTCTCCCAATTCTTAAGCCGCAGCTCTTTTAAGCCTTGATATAAACCACAATCAATCATCACTTTTGATGATTTTCCTTGCACGATGAAACGACTACCAGTCACAGTTCCGACTGCGCCGAGGAATTTGATGGTCGGAGACATGTTTAAAGACTATCGTAAGGAATGTGAAAGACAAGGTGACTGCGGCGTTACTTTATTCATCGACGACTGCGTTAGCGCTTGGTCTAATTTTTAAATATTTTCTGAACATTAGCGCCGATATTCCATGGGCAATTGGTGGTTTTATCGGATTAATCCCATCTATTAAATGGGTTTTAGATGAACTTAAAGATAAACAGATGGGATCCGATGTTTTAGCCATCTTTTCAATCGTTGGAGCTCTGGCAATAAGAGAGTTTTTTGCCGCCGCCGTGATCTCATTCATGTTGGCTTCCGGTCGAGCTCTGGAAAGTTGGGCAGAGGGTCGTGCAGATTTTGCATTGAAATCACTAATCGATCGAATGCCAAAGTTGGCAAACAGAATTACAAAGACTGGTCAATTAGAAGTAATTAAAATTGAGGATGTCGAGATAAATAATCGATTGCTAGTTAAATCCGGTGAAATTGTTCCTGTAGACGGAATTGCTCAAGAAACTTGTTACCTAGATCAATCTGCATTAACTGGAGAACCAATGCCAGTTCTATTGGAAAAAGCAGGTTCTGTAATTAGTGGCACCATTAATGCAGGGAATGCATTTGAAATGATAGCTTCCGGAAATGTAAGCCAAAGTACATATTCTGGAATTGTCACAATGGTTCGCAATTCAAGAGCACAATCTTCTCCGAATATTCGACTTGCAAATAAATGGGCGCTACGTTTTGTGCCAATCACTATGGCAATGGCAGCATTAACATTTTTGCTTACTGGCGATGCAACTCGAACTGTTGCGGTTTTAGTAGTTGCTACTCCTTGCCCTCTAATTCTGGCAGTACCAATTGCTTTAGTTTCTGGGATGTCTAGAGCCACTAAAAGTGGTGCGGTTATTAAAGGTGGCGCGGTATTAGAGAAGTTAAGCAAAGCCGAAGTTGTTCTTTTAGATAAAACCGGAACAGTTACGCATGGCGGGCCAGTCATTACCGAAATTGTTACTTCATCGGGAATTACCCATGAATATGCATTACAAATGGCGGCCTCTTTAGATCAATACAGCCCACATGTAGTTGCTAAATCATTGGTAGATGAAGCTAAAAACAGAGGCATTTCATTGCTTAGCGCTTCAAATGTGGTCGAAGAACATGGCAAAGAAGTATCTGGAGAAATAGATGGAGTCCTGATACGAGTGGGTGCGGCGCCGACAGACCTGCCAAGCTGGGCAAATCTGAAACAACCTTTAATTGTTGCATTGCACATCAACAATCAGCTGATTGCAATTTTCGGATTAGAAGACCCAATTCGTTCTGAATCGAAAAAAACAATTAGTGACTTACATAAATTGGGAGTAATCGAAATCGTTATGGTCACTGGTGACAAAGAAGAGACTGCCTCTATTGTCGCCAGAGAGTTAGGAATCAACAGAGTCATAGCTAATTCATCTCCTGAAACTAAATTAAATGTAGTTCACGAGTATCGAAATAAAGTTTCAGGAAGTGTCATTGTGGTCGGGGATGGAATTAATGATGCCCCAGCTTTAGCGGCTTCTGATGTTGGAATTGCGATGGGCGCAAGAGGGGCATCTGCAGCTAGCGAAGCCGCAGATGTGGTGATCATTGAGGATTCAATCGACCGGGTCGTGAGCGCGATTTCAATTGCAAAGCTTTCTCACTCAAAGGCTATGCAGGCATCAATTGGTGGAATGGGTCTGGCGTTGATTGCGATGTTCGCTGCAGCTTTCAATCTATTAACTCCCAGCCAAGGAGCAATTGCTCAAGAATTTATTGACTTGCTAGCAATTATGTGGGCTTTAACAACTTTAAGTTCAAAATAGTTCAATTTGAATGAATGTCTCTACGATTAATTATCCATGAGGCAGAAATGGCGCAAAGCGCTGAAAGAATCAAGAACTTGAAATTTGTACTCCATTTAAAGCCTTCAATCAATTGATTAGCTTCAATTAACCACTGAAATGGATTAATTGGCTTAATGAAATCAAATCTTGTTACTAAAGCTGTTAAGGTGTAGAAAACATAGAAAAGAATTGCCAACCCAGATCCGATTCCAAGTGAAGCACCTCTCTTGCCTAAAAGTGCTCCCAATAGCGCACCTAATGAGGCAAAGAGCATTCCGATTAAGAAACAGCCAACAGATCCAGCGGCAACCTGAGTAGCCGTTAATTGCATATTTACAATCCTGGCGCCAATCATGAGATTAATGAAATTAATAACTGCGAGCAAACCAAGTGCACTAATCATTGCAATCAATCTTGACCAAAGAATTTTGGATCTTGTGATTGGAAGTGCAAAGAGCATATCTGCTGTTCCGCGTTCCTCATCGTCTGCAGTGGCACCGGCACCCCATGCCAACCCAACACCAATCATTACCATTGGAATTATTAGGCTAAAAAGCTCAGTGTTTAGAAAACCTGGACCTGAAAAATAGTCTTCCATTCGAAACATTTTCTTAAAGCCTTCAGGAAAGGAGTCTAAGAAGCTCTTCATAGAATCACCGGATTTACTCATTGTGGGGTAAACCGAAAGTTCAATTGAATTCATAACTATCAGTACGGCGGCCCATGAGATGAAAGATTTCCAATGGCTACGCCAAGTTTGAAAGAAGAGCTGGCGATTCAATTGCGACCAACTTCCGCAAGAAAAATATCTTCCAAACTAGTTTCGTGAGTTTTAACATTTTCTACGCCAAGTTCAACTGCAAGTTTTAGTAGTTCATGTTCAGACCCTACGACGGTGCAGGTAATGCGCTTTCCATGTACATCAACTTCCGAAACTGAAGATAAAGATTTAAATCGCTCGGCTGAGGTGATAGCCGGAAAATGCAGATCTATTTTTCTAATTGTTCTTGACCTCAAGGTGGCAATATCTTCAAAGACCATTAGTCGCCCTTTGTTTATAATGGCTACTCGGTCTGCCAAATGTTCTACCTCGCTCATTACATGCGAAGAGAGCAGGACTGCCGCACCTCGAGCTTTGGCTTCATCAAGTATTTTTTCAAATTCGATTTGAACCAATGGATCTAACCCACTAGTTGGTTCGTCCAGAAATAAAATTTTTGGTTGGTGCATAAAGGCTTGAATAACAGCAACTTTCTGACGATTACCCTTAGAAAGTTCACCAATTTTCTTGGTTAAGTCCAATTTCAGCCGTCTGGCATAGTCATAAATAATTTCATCGCAATTTACACCACGGATATCCGCAAACATCTTTAGGAAATCCAGAGCTTTATATCGATTGTAATAAGTTGGCGCACCAGGTAAGTAACCAACTTGGCGCCTTAAATCTGGATTTTTGGTAAGCGCATCAGCGCCATTAAAAGATGCTCTACCGCTACTGGCATTTATTAATCCAAGTAGCACTCGAATTGTGGTCGATTTGCCGGCACCGTTAGGACCGAGAAACCCAACAACTTCGCCAGCTTTAATTTGTAGGTTTAAATTTTCAATACCTACAACATCGCCATAGAACTTTGTTAAGCCTTGAATCTCAACAACGTTCATACCTTAAGAGTAGCCTTTGCTTCATGATCCGTGAAGCAAAGAAAAGTGATGTACAAGCCATCTATGAACTCATAATTGAGCTGGCGATTTATGAGCGTGAACCTGATGCAGTTGTAGCCACAGTTTCCGATATAGAAGAGAATTTATTTGGGGCAAATCCTGTTGCTTTCTGCCATGTTGCAGAAGTGGATGGTCAAATAGTTGGGATAGCAATTTGGTTTCTTAATTACTCCACCTGGTTAGGTAAAGCAGGTTTATATCTAGAGGATCTATTTGTTAAACCTGAATTTCGCGGCCAAGGCTTGGGTCTGCAATTAATGAAAACTTTGGCAAAACATTGTATTGACCACGGCTACGAAAGATTTCAATGGTGGGTTTTGGATTGGAATGAACCTTCGATTAAGTTCTATAAATCTATCGGTGCTGAAGCGATGGATGAATGGACTGTTTATCGATTATCAGGTAGCGCACTTAAGAGTTTTGCAGCTTCATCCACTTCAAATTTTTGATGTTCAAATAGCGCCTGCCCTGGGTAATTCTCTGTGTGGTCGAATGGGTCATCTAACTTCTTAACACCAGATAATTGTTGTAAAACAAAAAGTCCACAGAACGGTGAATAGACCGCGTTATAACCACCTTCGTGGGCAATCATTAATTTATTATTCTTAGATACACTCATCAGAATTTCAGTTAACTTTGCGTAACCATTAGCAGTGAGCATCATTCGACCCAATGGATCGTATACGCAAGAATCAAAGCCGGAAGCCACTGCAATTAAATCAGGATTAAATTTCTTGATGGCAGGAGCAACCACGTGTTCAAAGGCATACTGGTAACCGCCATTACCGGTTCCTGCTGGCAATGGGATATTTAAATTGGTGTTAATACCTGCACCTTCACCTATTTCACTTCTCATTCCAGAATTTCTTGGATAAAGACGATCTTGATGTAATGAAATTGTTAGAACATTTGGATCATTGTAAAAAACATCTTGAGTTCCATTTCCGTGGTGAACGTCCCAATCAACAGTAGCGATTCGAATGCCGGGATTGTCACGTTTGATTACAGAGAGCGCGATACCAAGATTTGAAAAGAGACAATAACCCATTCCGCCCGAACGTATTGCATGATGTCCAGGTGGGCGTACGAGTGCGTAACCGTTATCAACTTCTCCTGACATTATGGATTGTGCCAGCGCCGTAACCGCACCAACCGCCATTGTTCCAATTTCATATCCACCTTTTGCAAGCGGTGTCTCACCATCTCCGGCATCGCCACCAAGTCTTTGTTCGCTAATTTTCTTGAGATTGGTTAAATAACTTTGCGGATGCACTAATAGCAATTCATCATCAGTTGCATGACGCGCAGGGATACGATGCAAATGATCAATTAGTCCAGATACGACTATCAGCTCATGAATACGTTTCTTGGTCTCAGCGTTCTCATAATTTAAGAATGGCTGTAATCCTTTGGCAGGATCGCTTGGAAAGAAGCCTGCATTTGTGCCGGTGTCATGCCAGCCAAAGAGTTCGTGATAAACGTAACCGGTTTTCATAGTCATGTGTTGGTCTCCTCAATGCAAGGTTAGTAGAATTCAGCTTCCGATAGGGGTAGTTATGTCAGCAATTTATGAAGCGCTTGAAAAGGGAATATTGATTTCAGATGGCGCCATGGGAACCATGTTGCAGGGAAAAGGATTAACTGACGGTGGCGCTCCTGAATTATGGAATGTAGAAAACCCAACCGCAATTGAAGAGGTCCTGGAAGAATATGCAGCGGCTGGCGCAAATTTAATTACCACCAATACTTTCGGTGGCACTCGCGGTAGATTGCAGATGCATGGTCTTGAAGATCGACTTTTTGAATTAAATAAAGCCGGCGCAGAGATTGCCCGAAAAGTTGCAGATCGTCATCCAGGCTGTTTTGTAATGGGTGATGTAGGACCTTCAGGTGAATTGATGGAACCTATGGGCACAATGACAATTGACGAAGCCAAGGCGCTTTTTGCGGATCAAATCAAAGCGTTAGTAGCTGGCGGTGTTGATGCAATATTGATCGAAACCATGAGCGACTTACAAGAAGTAGAAGCTGCAGTTAGAGCAGCTAAAGAAATTGCGCCAAATTTGCCAATAATTGTTACTTTTTCTTTTGATACAAATTTACGCACCATGATGGGAGTCAAGCCAGCGGTTGCAGTAAAAACTCTAGCTGCTGAAGGTGTTCGCATTATCGGAGCAAATTGTGGTCGCGGAGTTGATGAGATGCGAGTAATTGCAAAAGAGTTAACCGAAGCACGTCCTGATGGTGTCTTCATCATTACGCAATCCAATGCCGGGCTGCCAAAATTAGTCGGCGGCGATTTTGTTTATGACGGAACACCTGAAGAGATGGCTAAATACGCACTGGACATGAAAGAGCTTGGCGTTAATGTGATTGGTTCATGCTGCGGATCCTCGCCCGCTCATACTAAAGCGATGTCTGAAGCTATCTAATGCGTAAAGTCGTTGCCGGCTATTTAATTCATTCCATCACAGCTTTTGGTGCAATTGCAGGGCTAATTTCGCTTGAAGAATTCATCAATGGCGACTATCGCAGTGGATTACTTTGGTTAATCGCTTGCCAAATCATTGATGGATTTGATGGTCCGATGGCAAGAAAAATCGATATCCACATTCATGCCACCAGATTTGACGGTCATATTCTTGACTTAGTAGTCGACTATGTAACTTGCGTTGTAGTGCCAGTTGTGATGTTGGTCAGATTGGATTTATTAACTGGCCACTGGGGATTATTTTTTTCAGGTCTAATTATTTTCACAGGCGCCTTGTGGTTTGCTCGCACAGATCAAGAAACAGATGATCATTGGTTTAATGGTTTTCCGGCGGCTTGGAATTTGGTTATTCCTACTTTCATAATTTTAGGAACAAGACAAAGTTACATAATTGCAATCATTATTGTGCTATCTGTTTTGAGCCTAAGTAAGCTGCAGTTTCCACATTTAGTTAAAGTGGAATTTTTACGGCCATTAACTTGGTCGTTGGCTGTTATCTATTTTGTTGCATTGACTGCGCTCTCGTTCCAATATCCATCGGGTGAATCGGCGCTAAAACCAATTTTGGTTCTATTTCCACTTTATATTTTTGGAATCTCCATCATTCATACTTGGAATGCGCGTCAAAGAAGCGTAAACTCATCAAATGATTGATTTTGAAGCCATCGCATTAGCTGACCAATTTTTAGTTGTAATTAACGCGGCTATCGCTGCATTACTAGGTTCAGCAATTGGTTGGGAGCGTGATCGCGCAGGTAAATCTGTAGGACCTCGCACCATGGCTCTGGTTGGCGCCTCGGCAGCCGCAATAGTAAATATTGGTCATATCCTTGGCGAAAATGCACAGTTCGGAGATCCAACACGTGCAATGCACGCAATCATTACTGGCATTGGTTTTCTTGGTGCCGGCTTAATTTTCCAGACGCGTGATTCAGGTACTAAAGGCGTTACAACCGCAGCAACAGTCTTTGCAACAGCCGCGATGGGTTGTGCAGTTGGCCTTGGCTTCCAGGTTGCTTCAATCGGATTAACAATTATTATTTTGATTGTTTTACGTTCTACACATATGTTGGAAATTACCGCAAATCGTCGTCACGACGATGAGTAATTGAGTATTTAAGCCCAATATTCGTAAGCAAACCAGACTGCGCAAAGCAGTCCGATTGCAAATATTCCCATTCGGTATGCATCACGACTAAATTTGTCTACAACTTTTGCACCGAAATAACCGCCAATTGCACAGCTAACCGCCAAAACTGCAGCAAATGTCCAATCAACTTTTCCACTAGCGATATAAATCAAATTAGAACCGATGCAGGTCATTGTTACAACCACATTCTTACTTACATTGATATCAGAGACAGTTCTTTTGGCATCTCTAGCAAGAACCGCAATGGTCATAACACCTTGACCAGGACCAAAGTAGCCCGCATAGAATCCAATAGCGGTCAGCCAGAAGTATTCAATTTTCTGCTTTAAGGGAGTTAAATTCTCTTTTACTTTAATAAAAAGCGATAAGGATGCTATTAAGATCAGAATTGGAACTAACTTTTGAAACCCTGCTATTGGCATTAGCGCTAGCGCCAGTCCACCAATAACGGCACCAATCATTGAAAATCCGATTAGTTGACTCTCCGCTTTGATGATTCCTTTAATCTCATTAAATCTTCCAAATAATGCACCAACATTTGCAGTCCAAACGCCTAGCGCATTGGTCATCGCGGCTGTCACCGGATTCAATCCGACCGCAATCATTGCAGGAAAAGATAGTACGGAGGCGCCACCTGCAAACCCGTTGAGAAAACCAACAGCTAATCCAACAATGAAAATTGCGACAATTTCAACCATGAGTGACGTTAAGAATAGCCTTATATACTCGCGAAATGAAGAAGAAAATCGCACTCGCACTCATGATTGCTTTATTTTCTTCAAATAATTCATATGCCTCATCAAAAGTGACCATTTTCGCCGCATCAAGCTTGACTGAGAGTTATACAGAGCTAGGAAAGAGATTCGAGAAGGCGCACCCCGGAGTAAAAATTACTTTTTCTTTTCAATCATCAACAACTTTGATGACGCAAATAAAGTCGGGGGCACCGGCAGATATTTTTGTCTCTGCCGAACCATTTACAGGAGGTAGCGACTATTTGATTAACCGGGTAGTCCTAGCCGTTCCTAATCGCTCATCAATTAAAAAGATTTCAGACCTGAATAATAAAGAGGTAATTTGGATTCAATGTGCGCGTGAAGTTCCTTGCGGATCTGTAGCGGAAGCAGCCCTCATTGGAGAAAATGTGACTTCAAAACCCGTTTCTTTGGAACCAAAAGCTTCTAGCGTGTTAGCTAAATTGCTGGCTGGTGAAGTCGATGCCGCTATTGTTTACCGCACCGATGTTTTAGCAAACAAAAATTTACGGGCAATAGAGTTTGCAAATCTTCAGGCAGCCTCAACTACCTATCAAATAGCACAATTGAAAACGAATCGATGGGCTAATACTTTTATGAGCTACATAAAATCGCGTTCTGCAATCAAATACCTACAAAGCAAAGGGTTTGATACAAAGTGAAATTTGGAATAATGACAAAGTTATTGTCAGTTACGGCGGCCGCAATCATTATTGCACCGTTGGTATCTCTAATGGCAAAAGTTCCCTGGAGCAACTTTTTGGGTTCACTATCTGATTTAACTGCAATCAAATTATCTATTTGGACCTCAACTTTAGCTGCCGTTATTTCGCTTACCTTAGGTGTGCCATTGGCTTGGATTTTGGCGAAAAGTTCAAACAGAATTAGCAATTTAATACGTCCTTTAGTACTGGCGCCAATTGTTTTGCCGCCAACTGTTGCCGGAATTGCACTCATTTCATTGATGGGTAGAAATGGATTGCTTGGTAAATATATTTACGAAATAACTGGCTGGTCTATGCCATTTACTTCAAGTGCAGTAGTTCTAGCTGGCATCTTTGTAGGATTGCCATTCGTTGTATTAATTTGTGAATCTAATTTCAGACAATTGCCGAAAGAGATAGAAGATGCCGCAATTATTGATCGAGTAAGTGGCAACGAACTTTTTCAGAAGATTGCAATTCCACAATCTAGAAGTGCAATCGCAACTGGTGGAATATTGGCCTGGGCTAGAGCGATGGGAGAGTTTGGTGCCACTTTAATGTTTGCGGGTTCGCTGCCTGGCGTAACACAAACCTGGACCATGTTGATTTACCAAGAATTAGATGTAAATGTTGATACTGCTTATGTGCTTTCTGCTGTGATGTTAGTAATTGGAGTATTAATAGTTTTCTTATTGCGCAAGCCGCTTAGAGAAGCGATGCGATGAAAAAAATTATATTGACTGGAGGCACCAGCCATCGTTTTGGTTCAAATAAATCTGAAGCAGAGATCAATGGTAGATCTCTTTTAGATATATTGACTTCAGAGTTAGATGATTTGATTATCGTCGGTCCTAAAACCAATATTGATGCAATTTATGTACGTGAAGAACCAATCGGTGGCGGTCCAGTAGCAGCGATTGGAGCTGCTATGAATGTAGTTGATACAGAACTGGTTGCGATTTTTGCAACGGATATGCCTTTTGCTCCGAAAATTTTGGAAAAGTTAGAGCAATCACTGGTTGATGATGCGGCACTGCCAGTTGATAGTGAAGGATTTGTACAGCCGCTAGCTGCGCTATATAAGAGCAATCAGTTAAGAAGTGCATTATGTTCGTTAGGGGCACTTGAAAATAGGTCGCTCAAGGAGTTGGTGGCGATCTTAAAAATTAACCAAGTTCCATTGGTTGAAACGGAGTTCCTGTTAGACATTGATACCCAAGCAGATCTGTTTAAAGCAATTGACTTGGCTAGTAGATTGGCGCAATGACCTTAATTGAGCCTAGTTGGGATGAAGCTCGCGTAGCTGCTGCCAATTTAGCAAATTTGGTCCGCTTACAAGCAACTGAAATTGTTCCGATAAATCAATCAAGTAATCGTGTGCTAGCGATAGCTGCAAAATCTTTAGTTGAATTACCAACTTACATAACAAGTGCAATGGATGGATATGCAGTCGCAGGAAATGGGCCTTGGAATTTAATCGGAGAGATCAAAGCTGGTTCACCTTTTCAAGGAAGGCTAGAACCTGGACAAGCTTTAGGTATCGCTACTGGTGCCGTAATTCCAGAAGGAGCATTTGGAATACTGCGTTGGGAAAATGCATCAGTAAATGGCAACCTAATTAGCGGTGAAACCTCAAAAGAAAAGGATTTTCGTCCAGCCGGTGAAGAAGCAAAATTGAATGAAGTGCTAATTGAAAAAGGTACTACGCTGACACCAGCCATGGTCGGTCTATTGGCTGCATCTGGTTACGATGAGATTGAAGTAGCAAAACGCCCAACAGTTGGGTTACTTCTTCTTGGTGATGAAATTCAACTATCCGGACTTCCAAAAGATGGACTTGTAAGAGATTCTTTAGGTCCACAGCTTCCAATTTGGCTTGAAAATTTAGGCTGCCAAGTCTTACAAGTTGAATATATTTCTGATCAGTTAGATTTAACAATCTCTGCCATAGATAAAGCATCAAAGCAGTTTGATATTTTGGTGACAACTGGTGGTACTGCAGATGGGCCAAGAGATTTTTTGCACTCTGCAATAGCTAAATTAAATGGCGTAATACATGTTGATAAAGTTGCCGTGCGGCCGGGACACCCACAACTATTAGCAACGGTGAATGGAAAACCATTAATTGGTTTGCCTGGAAATCCACAGTCAGCCGTAGTCGCATTGCTAACTTTAGGTGCGCCGCTAATTAACACGATTCTAGGAAAGCCAAATTTGCCGCTTCCGGTAATTTCTAGTGATGATCTTTTTGAAGCTCAATCAGGATTCACCAGATTGGTACTGGGAACTTTAGATAAGGGACATTTCAAAATTGGTAAATATTTAGGAAGTGCAATGCTTAGAAGTTTGGCGCACGCTGATGGTTTTGCAGTTTGCACCAACCCACCAACCACCCTTCGTTGGCTAGGATTACCACTATGAGTTCTGGCAATCTAAGCCATATCAACGATAAAGGCGAAGCAAATATGGTCGACACTTCTGGCAAAGAAGTCTCGGTTCGTATCGCAATCGCAACTGGCAAAGTAACCATGAAATCTGAAGTATTGAATGCGATTGCTTCTGGCCAAACTCCAAAGGGTGATGTATTAGCAACTGCACGAATTGCTGGAATTATGGGCGCCAAGAAAACTAGCGAGCTGATTCCTCTCTGCCATCCAATTGCCCTAAATAAAGTAGAAATTGATCTAAGAATTGAAAGCGACGGCGTAGCGATTCAGGCAACTGCAAAAACTACTGATCGCACTGGAGTTGAAATGGAAGCCCTGACTGCAGTTTCGGTAGCAGGACTTACCTTGATAGACATGATCAAAGCAATGGATCCCCATGCAAGCATTAATGCGGTCCAAGTAGAGAGTAAAAGCGGCGGCAAAACTGGCGATTGGCAGCGATGAAAAAGGCATTAATCATTACTGCTAGTAATCGTGCAAGTGCTGGAGTTTACAAAGACTTAAGTGGGGCAGCGCTCAAAGAGGGATTAACGCAATTGGGTTATCAAGTTTTGGGCCATAAGCTGGTTCAAGATGACATCAATCAAATTGCAACCACAATAAAGAGCGCGCTGTCAGAAGAGATAGATTTAATAGTCACAACTGGCGGAACTGGAATCTCACCAACAGATGTAACACCAGAAGCCACAAAACCATTGATTGAACGTGAGTTACCAGGATTTGCTGAAGCAATCAGAGCATACTCTCGCGAAAAAGTTCCAACTGCAGACTTATCTCGCGCATTAGCGGGCGTAACCGGCAAATCATTAATCGTAAATCTACCCGGTTCACCAGGAGCGGTTAAAGATGGCTTGGTAATTATTGAAAGACTTGCACCACATATTCATGATCAGTTGGCTGGAAATGATCACAGCACAAGTAACTGATAAGAAAATATCTGCAACGGCTTTAACTGAATTGGTTAAGCTGGATGAAGCAGGTGCTATT
>JACCDI011238079.1_pt1 | contig 14652 bp, 15 predicted proteins | sample 7442791 | NCBI WGS metagenome assembly JACCDI01 (sample SAMN15323434, study PRJNA562643) | freshwater metagenome | isolation source: river surface water | place: USA:Blue River Watershed | collected 2017-08-15 | reverse complement strand
TGCCGGTCCTCGGGTTCTTGAACGAGCACCATGGGCCGCCGTCGATCAGCTGCGCACCGAACTCTTTCTGTGCCAGCGCATAGCCCCAGTCGCGGAAACCGCCCTCGGTGTACTTCATGATGTTGCCCTTGTGGACGATCGTGACCGACGGCTTATCGTTGTCGATCGCGTACTGGATCGCCTTGCGGACCAGACGCTCGGTGCCTTCGCGCGACACCGGCTTGACGCCGATGCCCGAGGTCTGCGGGAAGCGGATCTTCTTGACGCCCATTTCCTTGATCAGGAAGTCGATCAGCTTCTTCGCGCCTTCCGAGCCTTCCTGCCACTCGATGCCTGCGTAGATGTCTTCCGAGTTCTCACGGAAGATCACCATGTCGGTCTTCTCCGGCTCGCGCAGCGGCGACGGAACGCCCTTGAAGTAGCGCACCGGGCGCAGGCAGACGTACAGGTCGAGTTCCTGGCGCAGCGCGACGTTCAGCGAGCGGATACCGCCGCCGACCGGGGTCGTCAGCGGGCCCTTGATCGACACCACATAATCTTTCAGCGCCTTCAGCGTCTCCTCGGGCAGCCACACATCGGGGCCGTAGACCTTGGTCGACTTCTCACCGGCGTAGATTTCCATCCAGCTTATCTTGCGCTTGCCGCCATAGGCCTTCGCCACCGCCGCGTCGATCACCTTGATCATCACCGGGCTGATGTCCACGCCCGTGCCGTCACCTTCGATGAACGGGATGATGGGGTTGTCGGGGACGTTCAGCGAAAAATCGGCATTGACCGTGATTTTCTGTCCCTCGGCGGGCACTTTGATATGTTGGTACATCGTTATCTCCGAAGAATGGCGGATGGCAATTGTAGTTGGCGTCTTGGGAACGTCAAAGTACGGCGGGTCCGACGCGGGAATTTCTGCTACCGGGTGTCTTGATGTCTTATATAAGACATAAGACCGTATTTCGTATTATGCACTAGAATTTTGCTTTGTGCCATAACCTGGCTACCGTATAGTCCATCGATGCAACTGATTCTTTTCAACAAACCGTATGGCGTGATGAGCCAGTTTTCCGCTCACCCGGCAAGGCAGACCCTGGCAGATTTCCTATCCATCCCGGGCATTTATCCGGCTGGCCGGCTGGACGCGGACAGCGAAGGACTGATGCTGCTGACTGACGATGGCCAGCTGCAGCACCAGATCAGCCATCCGGACAGCGGCAAGCAGAAGACCTATATCGTGCAGGTGGAAGGACAGGCGCAGCCGGACCAGCTCGCGCGCCTGCGCGCACCGCTCACGCTCGGCGATTTCACGACCGTCGGCAGCAAGGCGACCCGCATCGAGGCACCGGACTGGCTATGGACGCGCGACCCGCCGGTGCGCGAGCGCAAGGAGATACCGACCGACTGGCTGGCGATCACGCTGACCGAGGGAAAGAACCGGCAAGTACGCCGGATGACGGCAGCTGTCGGCCTGCCCACGCTGCGGCTGGTGCGCTGGGCGATCGGTCCTTTTTCGCTGTCCACCCACCCGCTGCTGCCCGGGGAATGGCGCGCCGTCGACATCGGGGAATGGCGCGCAGCCTGATATGCCGCCCGGCGACACAGACCGCGCCGCCGGCGTGGCGGGCGTTTACAATTCGGCCACGCACGAATTCATCCCGCCCCATGAAAAGACTCCTGCCACTGGCCACACTGCTGCTCGCCCTCGACGCCCATGCACAGGGCTTTCCCGTGACGTCGCTGACCATAGGCGTACACCTGATCAAGGCAGAGATCGCGAGCACTGACGAAGAGCGCGCGCGCGGCCTGATGTTCCGCCAGCAGCTGGGCCAGAACGAGGGCATGGTTTTCCGCTTCCCCGAACCAAGGCAAGTCTGCATGTGGATGAAGAACACGCCGCTGCCGCTGTCGGTCGCCTTCATTGGCGACGACGGCAAAATCCTCAATATCGAGGACATGAAGCCGCACACGGAAGATGCGCATTGCGGCAAGCGGCCAGCGCGCTACGCGCTGGAAATGCGGCAGGGATGGTTCAGGGAAAGGAACATCAGGCCCGGCACCCCGGTATCAGGACTGCCGAAATGATCAAACCCGCCGGATCAGAGGATCGGGCGGGTTTGCAGAACTGCGTCAAGCCGGCGAGGCCGGCGCAGGCATCAGGCCAGGGCCTTGATCGCTGCCGACAGGCGGCTCTTGTGACGAGCGGCCTTGTTCTTGTGGATGATCTTCTTGTCAGCGATGCGATCGATGATCGACACCTGCGACTGGAAAACAGAAGCAGCAGCAGCTTTGTCGCCGGCTTCGATCGCCTTGCGGACAGCCTTGACGGCCGTGCGCAGCGTCGAGCGCTGGCTCGAGTTGTGCGCGTTCTGCTTGACTGCCTGACGGGCGCGCTTGCGTGCCTGTGCGGTATTTGCCATGTGATGTTCCTGACGGTGTAAGGCTCGAGGCCTGGCCCCGGGCGGAATTCGAAAGACCGCGAGTATACCAAACTTTTTGTAGCCAAGGCAATTCCTGCCCCGGCAAGTCATTTCCACGGTAATTCGGTACTTTTGTTTTCAATTAAGAAATCCCCGTCCCGGACAGACGAATAGCTGCGGCTATAATCGGTCGCCATGAATCTGCACAGAACGCTCGCCACCGTGTCGGGCATGACCCTGCTGTCACGCATCACCGGTCTGATCCGCGAGTTTCTCATCGCCCGGACCTTTGGCGCCTCGGTCTACACAGACGCCTTCTTTGTCGCCTTCCGCATCCCGAACCTGCTGCGGCGGCTGTTTGCCGAGGGCGCTTTCTCGCAAGCCTTCGTTCCCATACTCGCGGAATACAAGAACCAGCAGGGCAACCGCGCCACTCGCGTGCTGGCCGACCATGTGGCGACCGTGATGTTCTGGACCCTGCTGGCGCTGTCGATCGCCGGCATCGTGTTCGCGCCCGCGATCGTGCTGCTGATGGCCAGCGGCTTCGCGTCCGACCCGCTGGCGATGTCGCTGTCGACGACGATGACGCGCATCATGTTCCCGTACATCCTGTTCATGTCGCTGGTGGCGCTGGCCGGCGGCATCCTGAACACGTGGCGCGAGTTTCGCGTGCCCGCATTCACGCCGGTGCTGCTGAACCTCTGCTTCATCGCCGCGGCGCTGTTCCTCGCTCCCATGATGCCGCAGCCGGTCTATGCGCTGGCCATCGCAGTGCTGGTCGGCGGCCTGCTGCAGCTGGGCCTGCAGGTGCCTGCCTTGCGCAAGGTCGGCATGCTGCCGCGCATCGGCCGCAAGCCGCTCGACGCGCTGCGCGACGAAGGCGTGCGCCGCGTGCTCAAGCAGATGCTGCCGGCGACTTTCGCGGTGTCGGCAGCGCAGATCAGCCTGATCATCAACACCAACATCGCGTCGCATCTCGCCGACGGCAGCGTGTCCTGGTTGTCGTATGCCGACCGGCTGATGGAGTTGCCGACCGGCCTGCTCGGTGTCGCGCTTGGCACTATTCTGCTGCCCAGCCTGTCCAAAGCCCATGCGGTCGGCGACACCGCCGAGTATTCCTCACTGCTCGACTGGGGGCTGCGCCTGACCTTCCTGCTGGCCATGCCGGCGGCCGTCGCGCTGATGATCCTGTCCGAACCTTTGACCACGACGCTTTTCCATTACGGGAAATTCGACCCGCTCTCGGTGACGATGACGGCGCGCGCGCTGGTCGCCTACGGCGTCGGACTGATGGGATTGATCCTCGTGAAAATACTTGCACCCGGCTTTTACGCAAAGCAGGATATCCGCACGCCGGTGAAAATCGGGGTCGGCGTGCTGGTCGCCACGCAGCTGATGAACCTCGCCTTCGTGCCCTGGATCGCGCATGCGGGGCTGGCGCTGTCGATTGGCCTCGGAGCCACCGCGAATGCCGCCTTCCTGTACCTGATGCTGCGCAGGAAAGGCATCTACCGGCCCGAGCCCGGATGGATCATGTTCCTCGTGAAGCTGCTGGGTGCGCTGCTGCTTTTGGCCGGCGTCGGGCTGTGGGTCGCAGGGCATTTTGACTGGATCGCGATGCGCGCCACGCCCTGGCAGCGCATTGGCGCACTGGCACTGGTGATGGCAGCCTGTGGCGCGGCCTATTTCAGCGCACTGCTGGCCATGGGCTTCCGCTTCGGCGACTTCAGGCGAGAATCGCATTAGCAAGACAACGCGACGGGAACGCGATGATCAAGGCCCTTGACTACTTCGCATCACTGGTCCGGGAAGAGGAACACATCCCGCTGTTCGAGGCCGCGCTCAGCATCGCGCAAGATGATGACCCCGAACTCGACCTGACCGCCTGCCTGCTGGAGATCGACAAGTTCGCCGCGCGGCTGCGGCGCCGCATGCCGGCCGACATCGCGACCATCCCGAAGCTGAGGCTGCTGAACAACTTCTTCTATCAGGAGCTCGGCTTCGCGGGCAACCTGAACGACTACTACAACCCGGACAACAGCTACCTGCACAAGGTGCTCGAATCGCGCCGCGGCATACCGATCTCGCTGGCCGTGATCTACATGGAACTGGCGCAGCAGATCGGCCTGGACGTGAAAGGCATTTCCTTCCCCGGGCACTTCCTGATGAAGTTATCGGTAAAAAACGGCGACATCATCCTCGATCCGTTCAACGGCGCCAGCCTGTCGCGCGAGGACATCGAGGAGAGGCTGGAGCCCTTCTTCATCAACGGACGCGGCCCCGGCGACCCGCCGCTGGCCAGCTATCTCGCCGAGGCGTCGGCGCGCACGATCCTGGTCCGCATGCTGCGCAACCTGAAGTCCCTGTTCGCGGAGCATCCGCACTGGCGGCAATTCCTGAACGTGCAGCAGCGGCTGGTGGTGCTGCTGCCCGATGAAGTCGTGGAACGGCGCGACCGCGGCCTCGCCTATGCCAACCTCGACTGTCCGCAGGCGGCGCTGCAGGACCTCGAGGCCTACCTGGAACGGTGCCCGCAGGCGTCCGACGCGGATTCGCTGCGGCAGAAATTGCCCGAGCTGCGCGCGGCCACCCGCCGCCTGAACTGATCAGCCCGCCTTCGAGCGCGACTCGATATCTTCCCAGCGCTGCAACGCGTCCATCAGCAAGCCATCGATTTCGGCGAAACGCTGGTTCAGCCTCTGCGCCTCGGCCGGCTCCTTGCGGTACAGGTCCGGGTCGACCAGTCTTGCGGAAATTCCTGCCTGCTCCGCTTCGAGATCGGCGATCAGCTGCGGCAACTGCTCCAGCTCGCGCTGCTCCTTGAACGACAGCTTTTTCGGTTTGGCAGCGGCTGGCGCAGGCGCGGCCGCCGGCTTCTGCTCGGTCTTCTTCGCTTCCTTTGAAGCGGGCGCCTGCGCCGGCTTGCGCACGCGCTCCCAGTCGCTGTAGCCGCCGACATACTCGCGCCACAGTCCGCCGCCCTCGGCGACGATCACCTGCGTGACCACGTTGTCGAGGAAGGTGCGGTCGTGGCTGACGAGGAAGACCGTGCCGTTGTACTCCTCGAGCAGTTGCTCGAGCAGTTCCAGCGTATCGATATCGAGGTCATTGGTGGGCTCGTCGAGCACTAGCACATTGGCCGGCTTCGCGAACAGGCGCGCCAGCAGCAGCCGGTTGCGCTCGCCGCCGGACAGCGACTTCACCGGCGAGCGTGCGCGTTCCGGCGCGAACAGGAAATCGCCGAGGTAGGTCATCACGTGCTTGCGCTGTCCGTTGATCTCGACCCAGTCGCTGCCGGGCGAGATCGTGTCGGACAGCGACGCCTCTTCGTTGAGCTGCTCGCGCATCTGGTCGAAGTAGGCGATCTGCAGCTTGCTGCCCTGCTTCACCGTGCCGCTGTCCGGCTGCTCCTCGCCGAGGATCAGCTTCAGCAGCGTGGTCTTGCCCGCGCCGTTGACGCCGATCAGGCCGACCTTGTCGCCGCGCATGATCGTCGCGCTGAAATCCTTCACGATCGCGCGACCGTCGTAGGCCTTGCAGACATCGACCAGTTCGGCGACCACCTTGCCCGAGCGCTCCCCGGCAGACAGTTCCAGCTTCACCTGTCCCTGTTGGTCGCGGCGGCGCGCGCGTTCGACGCGCAGCGCCTCCAGCCGGCGCACGCGCCCTTCATTGCGCGTGCGGCGCGCCTCGACGCCCTTGCGGATCCAGACTTCTTCCTGAGCGAGGAATTTGTCGAATTTCGCGTTCTCGACTTCCTCCACCGCCAGCTGGTCCGCCTTGCGTGTCTGGTAGGCAGTGAAATTGCCCGGATACGAGGTCAGGTGCCCGCGGTCGAGCTCGACGATGCGGGTGGCGACATTGTCGAGGAAGCTGCGGTCATGCGTGATGAACAGCAGGCTGCCGCGGAATTCGCGCAGCAATTCCTCCAGCCAGGCAATGGACGAGAAGTCGAGGTGGTTGGTCGGCTCGTCAAGAATCAGCACATCGGGCGCCGCGACCAGCGCGCGCGCCAGCGCGACGCGCTTTTTCATGCCGCCTGACAGCGTCGCGATCAGCCGTTGTCCGTCGAGATTCAGCCGATGCAGCGTGGTCTCGACGCGGTTGGACAGGCTCCAGCCATCGGCGACATCGAGCTGCGCCTGCACCGTGTGCAGTCGATCAAGAACGCCGGCGTCTTCGCCGGCGCCGAGCCTGGCCGTCAGCGCATCGTATTCATCAAGCAGCTGGCGCACGCCGCCGACGCCGCTGGCGACCGCGTCGAACACCGACATGCTGGCGTCGAACTGCGGTTCCTGCTCGACATACGCAATGCGCAAGCCCTGCTGCATCACCAGCATCCCGTCGTCGAGCTTCGCGATGCCGGCGATGACCTTCAACAACGAGGATTTGCCGGTGCCGTTGCGGCCGATCAGGCCGATGCGCTCGCCGGCCTCGAGCGAAAATTCCGCATGGTCCAGCAAGGCGACGTGACCAAACGCGAGCTGGGCATCGCTGAGGGAAATGACTGCCATCGTGAAAAGCGCGCCGCAGCGCACTGCGTGAGTGAGGATGAAGGGCGACATTGTACCGGCTGCGGCGAATGACGAAACAAAGCCACAACCGGCGAAGACGGGCGTGCCGCTGGGATATAATCCGATCCGTGTCGCGCGATGCGCCGCACCCGAGTCCTCGCCGTAGTTCAATGGATAGAACGAGTGCCTCCTAAGCGCTAGATACAGGTTCGATTCCTGTCGGCGGGACCAGGTCTTCACCGGAACCGAAACTCCGCAAGGATGAGGAATCCCATGAGCGGCATGCGCATCAACAGTATGCTTTACGCAGCCACGATATTTTCCGGCGCCTTCCTGCTGTTCCTTGTACAGCCCATCGTCTCCAAGCACATCCTTCCGTGGTTCGGCGGATCGGCCGCCGTCTGGGCAACCTGCCTGGTCTTCTTTCAGAGCGTGCTGCTGCTCGGCTATGCATATTCGGACCGCGTGACCCGCGCATTGCAGCCCGCGCGACAGGTCGTGCTGCACGGCGCGCTGCTGCTGGCCAGCCTGTTCGCGCTGCCAGTATTGGCGAGCCAGCGCTGGCGTCCCGACGGCAGTGAAGATCCCGGCCTGTACATCCTGCTGCTGCTGTCGGCCACCGTCGGCCTGCCTTACCTGATGCTGTCGACCACCGGGCCGCTGATCCAGTCCTGGGCCGCGCGCTCGGCAGACAGCGCCCGCGTGTACCGGCTGTTCTCTCTGTCCAACCTCGCGTCGCTGCTTGCGCTCCTGGCCTATCCGTTCCTGATCGAGCCGCGCCTGCCGCTGCAGGCACAATCGACGGTATGGTCGGCCATCTATACGGGCTTCGCCGCGCTCTGCATCGCCTCCGGCATCGCATTGACGCGCAGCGCAACAGCGAGCCCGGAGGCCGCCAATGACAGCAGCATCAACGCAGACGCGCCCGGTGTCCGACGGATGCTGCTGTGGGTCGCCTTGTCGGCAATGGGCTCCTGGCTGCTGCTGGCCGTCACCAATCACATCACGCAGAACGTTGCCGCGATCCCCTTCCTGTGGATACTGCCGCTGACGCTGTACCTGCTGAGCTTCGTGCTCTGTTTCGAGAGCGATCGCTGGTACCGTCGCAGTCTGTTCCTGCCGCTGACGGTGATGCTGCTGGTGTCCTGCGCGTACGGACTGCATGACGCGAAGCTAGGCCTTGAGATCAAGGTTGCGATTCCGCTTTACTGCGCCGCGCTGTTCGCCAGCTGCATGTTCCTGCACGGCGAGATGGCGGCGCTGCGCCCGCCGGCGCACTACCTGACGCGCTTCTATCTCGCGCTGTCGCTGGGCGGCGCAAGCGGCGGCCTGCTGGTCGGCCTGCTGGCGCCGCGCGTGCTGCCGGCGTATTACGAACTGGGGCTGGGCTTCGTGCTGGTCGGCTTGCTGGCCGCGGTCCTGCTGCGCGCCAGCCGCGTGAAAATGGCCATCGGGCTGCTGCTGGCGGCCGTATGCGCGATGATGCTGTGGCTGCAGGTCCGAGCCGATGTCTTGTCGGCGCGACTGATGGAGCGGAATTTTTACGGACGCCTGCTGGTGCGCGACCTGCCGACGGCGAACCCGGAGGTCAGCGTGCGGCGGCTGCTGCACGGCGCGATCCTGCATGGCGAGGAATACCTCGCCGGCAACAACCGCAACAAGCCGACGACCTACTACGGCATCAGCTCGGGCATTGGCCGCCTGCTGGGCACATCGGACAGTCCTCGCGTCGTCGGCATCATCGGCCTCGGCACCGGCACGCTCGCGGCCTACGGCGAGCCGGGTGACCGCTTCCGCTTCTACGACATCGATCCGGCAGTGATTGCCATCGCAAAAAACGAATTCGGCTACCTTCGCAACAGCAAGGCGACAATAGAGATGGTACTGGGCGACGCGCGGCTGAATCTCGAGAAAGAGGCGCCGAACGGCTTCGACGTACTGGTCGTCGACGCCTTCTCGGGCGACTCGATTCCGGTGCACCTGGTCACGCGCGAGGCGCTCGCAGTCTATCGCCGGCACATGAAGCCTGACGGGGTGATCGCCTTCCATGTGTCGAATCGTTTCCTGTCATTGGCGCCCGTGGTGGGCCAACTGGCGGCGGACCAGCAGATGCATGCACTGCTGGTGGCAGACACGGACGCAGAGCCTCCGCTGCTGAAGACCGACTGGGTGCTGGTGGCCGCCAGCGAACACGCACTGTTGCGGCCGGCGCTAGCCTACGTGGCGACCAGGCCTCCGGTCATCGATGGACTGAAGGTGTGGACGGACGATACCAACAACCTCTTCAAGATCCTCAAATGATCGCTTGCGACGGTAGCACCGCGAATTCCTTGCCGCCGCAAATGCTCGCTCTTGGAAGACAGGCCCAGCCTGAGCCGTTATTGACAGACGCGATCGATCAGCGCTTCGTCGCTGGAGCCGGCCTTGACCGACACCAGCCGCAGCGGCGACTCCATCGTGCTGATCGTGTCGCCCTTCCCGTCGCGTCCTGACAGGCGAATCACCTGCTCTGCGCCCATCTTGCGACGCGCGCAGTCGATCGTGGTCAGCATCTTCTCCGACTGATAGTCCTTGCCCTCGAGGGAAGTCATCGGTTTCGCGAAATTCGTCATCGTCCACAGCTTCAAGAGCGAAGCGTCGCGGCTGACGAACTTGCTGTCATACAGCTCGTCCGCCTCGGCGCCCTGCCGGTAGGACACCCATTCGGCGTGCGCGTTGATGCTGGCAAGCGCAGCGATCAGGATCAGGATCTTCTTCATCAGTTCAGCTTGTACGGTTTGCCGAAGTTGCCCTCTTTCGGGAACAGGAAAGTGGTCTTGCTCGGGCCCATGCCGACGATCTGTACCATCGCGCCTTCGTCACCCGCCGAACCGTCGAAATGCACCGCGCCGGCCTTGTGGAACATGTAGCTGCCGGTCTTCAGCGGCGTGGTCGAGTGCGGATCCCAGCTGTCATCCATGCCGGCATTCCAGGTGCCCTGCACGACGATCACGTGCCGGTCTTCGCCATGGAAGTGCGGCGCGCTCATCACGCCCGGCGGAAAGTAGGCGCGAATCACGTACATGCCAGGCTTGGTCAGGTCGCCGTATACGACGGCGATCTTCGCGCCGGCGCTGGCGTCCTTCCAGACCAGCTTTTCCGGCGGCACGATCAGGAAGTCGGCCTCGCTCGGCGCGGAGTGCGTGGGCGATACCGCGAGCACCGACGCAAGCGACAGCGCGGACAGGATGGCGCGCGAATTCTTCAGCATGTTTGTCCCCTCTGTGTGGATTCGTGTGTCAATTCGATCTGACGCGAGAAAAATAGCACAGCCACTGCAAGACGGATATTGAAAAAAGTTCGTTCCCCGTCAGCGAGGGCATAATGCCCCTGCGAACAACCACCAACCACAGGAGAAGAACAATGAAGCTGGTACGTTACGGCCGCCCCGGCCGCGAGAAGCCGGGCATGATCGATCACGAGGGCAAGCTGCGCGACCTGTCCTCCGTCATTGACGACGTGACGCCGGCGCAGCTGTCGGACAAGGCGCTGGCGAAGCTGTCGCGCATCAAGCCCGCGAGCCTGCCGCTGGTGCGCGGCAAGTCGCGCTACGGCGTACCTGTGTCGGGTATCGGCAAGCTGGTTGCGATCGGTCTCAACTATGCAGATCACGCAGCCGAATCCGGGCTGCCGATCCCGAAAGAACCCATCGTGTTCATGAAGGCGATCACCTGCCTGAACGGCCCGGACGATGACGTGATGCTGCCGAAGGAAGCGACCAAGGCCGACTGGGAAGTCGAACTCGGCGTGGTGATCGGCACCAAGGCGCAGTATGTCAGCGAGCGTGCCGCGCTGTCGCATGTGGCTGGCTACTGCATCGTCAACGACGTGTCGGAGCGCGCATTCCAGGCAGAGCGTGGCGGCACCTGGGACAAGGGCAAGGGCTGCGACACCTTCGGTCCGGTCGGCCCGTGGCTGGTCACGCGCGACGAAGTGCCGAACCCGCAGCGGCTGGCCATGTGGCTGGATCTCAACGGCGAGCGCTGCCAGACCGGAAACACGAAGACGATGATCTTTTCGGTCGCGAAGATCATCAGTTACGTGAGCCGTTTCATGACGCTGATGCCGGGCGACGTGATCGCGACCGGCACGCCGCCGGGCGTCGGCATGGGCATGTCGCCGCAGCGCTTCCTTGCGGCCGGCGACGAGATGCATCTCGGCATCGCCGGCCTCGGCGAACAGCGGCAGAAGGTCGTGCGCTACCGCAAGGGCTGATGGCGTCCAGCCCGGCGTCGATTACTCGGCGTCGGGCTGCTTTGCCGGCGATGCGGCATCGAATGCTTCGAGCGCGAGGCAGGCTTCATTGATGCGCAGTAGGGTCGGCATCGCCGACAGGTCGCAATTCATGCGCTGCGCATTGAACACCTGCGGCACCAGCAGGCAATCGGCAAGGCCGGGCGTGTCGCCAAAGCAGAAACGGCCGCTGCGCGCATCACCGGCCAGCATCTTCTCGACACTGGCCAGCCCCTGCTCCACCCAGTGCCGGTACCAGCGGTTCTTGTCCTCTTCGGACACCTTCATCTCATTGACCAGGTAGCGCAGCACGCGCAGGTTGTCGATCGGGTGGATGTCGCAGGCAATCGAGAGCGCGATGCTGCGCACCCACGCGCGGTCTTTCGTGTCTTTCGGCAGCAGCGCCGGCGTCGGATGGGTCTCTTCCAGATACTCGATGATCGCGAGCGATTGCGTGAGCACATCGCCTGTGTCCAGCTGCAGTGACGGCACCAGCGCATCCGGATGCAACTTGCGATACTCAGGCTTGAGCTGCTCGCCGCCGTCTTTCAGCAGGTGCACCGGCACGATGTCATGCGGCAGGCCTTTCAGGTTCAGCGCAATGCGCACGCGGTAGGACGCAGAGCTGCGGAAGTAGCTGTACAGTTTCATCGGCTTGGAAGCTGTGGGGCGATAGTCCTGCATTATGCCACCCGGGCACTCGCGGTCCGCGCGGCTGTCCAATGACGTCTCAACGGAGGTCCGCATGATGAGATTGATGCTCCGCCTGCGCGCGGCCAGTCGGCACCTGCTGGTCGCCTGGCATGCGTGGCGCAATCCGGCCCTGCGCTGGCCGGGGCGGCTGTTACTGGTCGCCATCGCGCTTTACCTGCTGAGCCCGATAGACCTGGTTCCGGACGGCATTCCGCTCCTGGGCTGGGTGGATGACTTTGCGCTGATTGCCTTCATTCTTCCGAAGTTGCTGAAGATGCTGCCGGCCCATGTTCTGCAGGAAGCGAGAAAAAAGGCAGGCACTGCGAATTGAGAAAGGAACCTCGCATTTTTCAGGGGCACGAATTCCGGTCATCATTCATTTCCGGAGTTAATCATGTCCCACAGGATCGGCGGCAGATCGCCCAACACTTTTTCTCCGACTCTGCACGATTCCCAGGCGAAACTTCGCCCGGACGCTTCGGCGCAGGCGATAGAGCAAGCCAATCAAGAGGCGCTGGATGCAGCCATCGAGGCCAGTCGTTCCCACGATGACGGACTGACGGCCAAGCAAAGATTCGCACGCGAAACCGGCGACCCTGTCCTGATCCAGGAAGCGAATGACGAGGCACTGGCCCTCGGAATAGACCGTAGCCTGAATCCTGGCAACGACGTGCCGAAGACGCCGAGGAAATCGATCCCGGCTGAGGAATTCACGAAACAACGAGGAATCATCGCCAAGCTCAAGCACTGGTTAAAAAGCCACGGCTTCGAGATCAAGAGCAACAATGGCAATCAGAATAACTGCCTGATCATCTCCATGCTGCAGCATGCGACGGGAAACTACGACAGCAATCATGAGAGCCAGGCCCTGCATTACAAGCAGAAACTTGTCGAGTGGAGCGGGGGAAAGGAAAAAGACAGTTGGGGACTGTATTCGGATGACGATCTGTTCCGAAAACTGATCGACGAGATCAACCGGCATTATTTCAAGGATCAGAAAGACCAGTACCTGCGCTTCGAGCTCGTGACTGCCGATCAGGAAGGCAATCCGGCAGTCAGGGAGGTAGGGAATGGTTCGCGCGTCGCCGGAATCATCGATGGTGGCGGGCACTATGAGGCTTACGTGAAGAGCGGCGCAAACAAGTAAGCGTCAGTCACCGGCATTACCCACCGAGGTAAGCCTCCATCACCCTCGGATCCTGCAACAGATTGGCGGCCGTATCGTGCAGCACGATGCGGCCGCTTTCCATCACATAGCCGCGCGTCGCAATCGCCAGCGCCTGCCTGACGTTCTGCTCGACCAGCAGGATGGTCACGCCCTGCCGAGCGACCTCGCGCACCACCTCGAAAATACGCTCGACCATGATGGGCGCCAGTCCCATCGAAGGCTCGTCGAGCAGCAGCAGCTTCGGGCGGCTCATCAGCGCGCGTGCCATCGCGAGCATCTGCTGCTCGCCGCCGGACAGGGTGCCGGCCAGCTGCGCGTGGCGCTCCTTCAGGCGCGGGAAAGTCATGAACCAGCGATCGATGTCGGCCTCGATGCCGTCGAGATCGTCACGCGCATACGCACCCATCAGCAGGTTCTCGCGTATCGTCATCCGCGTGAATACGCCGCGACCCTCGGGCACCATCGCGAGGCCTCGCATCGGCAGCAGGTGCGCCGGCAACGCATCGACCGCTGCGCCATCGAAGCGGATCGTGCCGCTGCAGCGCGAGGCCGGCAGCGTGCGTGTGATCGCCTTCAGGGTCGTCGTCTTGCCGGCGCCGTTGGCGCCGATCAGCGTGACGAGCTCGCCGGCGGCCACGTCGAACGATACGTCGCGCACCGCCTCGATGCCGCCGAAGGCGACCGACAGGCCGCGCACTTCGAGCAGTTGGCTCATGCCGCCTCCCCGCCCAGATAGGCCGCGATCACGGCGGGGTTCTTCTGCACTTCGGCCGCCGTGCCATCGGCGATCACCTTGCCGTAGTCGAGCACGGTGATGCGGTCGCACAGTCCCATCACCAGCTTCACGTCATGCTCGATCAGCAGGATCGTGGTGCCCGAATCGCGTATCTTTTGCAGCAGCGCGCGCAGGCTGTCCTTCTCGGTCGCATTCATGCCGGCCGCCGGCTCGTCGAGCGCCAGCAGCAGCGGATCGGTCGCGAGCGCGCGCGCGATCTCGACGCGACGCTGGTCGCCATACGACAGGTGACGGGCGGTACGCTGCGCCAGATGCGCGATGCCGACGAACTCCAGCAATTGCATCGCCCGCTGTTCGATATCGCGTTCCTCGTCGCGCGCCGCGCGATGCCGCAGCACCGCACCGAGCACGCCCTGCCGCGTGCGCACATGACGGCCGACCATCACGTTCTCGAGCGCGCTCATCTCGCCGAACAGTCGGATGTTCTGGAAGGTGCGCGCGATGCCGGCCTGCGCCACGCGATGCGGCGCGCTCGGCGAGTAAGGCCTGCCGTCTAGCGTGAAGCTGCCGCTGTCGGGCTGGTACATTCCGGTGATCACGTTGAAGCAGGTGGTCTTGCCGGCGCCGTTCGGGCCGATCAGGCCATGGATATTCCCGCGCGCAACCGACAGCCCCACCTCGGCCAGCGCCTGCAGGCCGCCGAAGCGCTTGCTCGCGCCCTGCACCGACAGCAGCGCGCCGCTCATGCCGCGTCTCCCGCAGGCCGGACGATCGGGCGATCTTCCTTGCGCGGCGACGGCCACAGGCCGGCCGGGCGCGCGAGCATGATCAGCACCAGCGCCAGTCCGTACAGCAGCTGCC
>JACCDI010100951.1_pt1 | contig 14660 bp, 16 predicted proteins | sample 7442791 | NCBI WGS metagenome assembly JACCDI01 (sample SAMN15323434, study PRJNA562643) | freshwater metagenome | isolation source: river surface water | place: USA:Blue River Watershed | collected 2017-08-15 | reverse complement strand
GGCTGGCTCTGCAGAAGTTAAACGCCTAGCAAAAGCTGAAGAAATAGAGATGCGCATCGTGGCATCGGGGGCGCGAAGAGATTTAGGTGAATTCGATGCTGCTGTCGTTACTTTGCAATGTAAAGAGCTAAAGAATGAGACAGATGATTGGGCGCTTCGCCTTCGCTATGCGTACGCTGATGCGCTCGTTGCGGCAGGTCGCCAAGAAGAGGCCAGAGAATGGTTTGCTAAATGTGCAGAAATTGATGTCGATGAACTCACAGACGCTGCAGAACGAGCCTCACAATAAATTTTATCCACACGATCATCTTGAGCGCCCGCAGATAAAGAGCGAAATATCTCATGATCGTCTCTTCATTTCATGAAGGGACAGCGATGGCTACAAACAAGAAGAGCGCGAAAAGTATTTCTGGAAACGAAAAAGATGTTGATTACTCACTCAATGATGTACTTCTACGCGGACGAGTGTCAGCAGGTGCCACCACTAAGGAATTACCAAGTGGCGATAAAGTTGTTGAGTTTCGATTGATTATCTCCAGGGCCGAACGTGAAGGCGTTGATACTCTCGATATAGCTGCCTGGAGCGCCAAGAACCGCAAAATCGCACTAACGCTCCACCCGGACGAATGGGTAGAGATCTCTGGTGCAATACATCGCAGATTCTGGCAAGGGCCATCTGGCGTAGCGAGCCGGTGGCAGGTCGAAGCTAGCGAGATAGTCCGCCTTTAATTCCCATACTCGATACTCTTACGCCATGGCAAAGGCACCTGTAAACGAAGTTTTCTCAACCCTCAAAAGTTATGCCCGCAAACTTTCCGATGGCGAGAGAACTCCTGCTGAAATTGCTGCTGCCCTCAATGATTGGGCTCATGAAAGTGGTCAGACAGTAAAGGCCAAGATCGCCGAAGAAGTTGAAGCGGCTGTCTCGCGAATGGGGTTTGTAAAGCGAGAAGAATTTGATGCACTTGCGCGCGAAGTTAAGGCGCTCAAGTCAGGTAAAACCAAGGTGAATTCTTCGGCAAAGAAGAAATCCACGGCAAAGAAGGCGCCAGCGAAGAAATCAACGACCAGCAAATTAGCGCCGAAGAAGCCGGTAAAGAAAGGTGCTAAACGATGACAGAGAATGAGAACGATCTAGTGATGCAAGTCCGATCAGAGTTGGAAGAAATTGATTCCAGCGATTTATCTGAACATAGCGCACGCTTCGAATCGCTCCACCAAAAATTGCAAGAGTCGCTTAAATCAATCGATAACCTATAAATAATTTCTCATGAAAACACGACTCGATGCAGAGCTAGTGCGGCGTGAACTTGCTCGTTCGCGCGAACATGCTGCAGATTTAATCGAGTCTCGCTCAGTCTTAGTTGCAGGTATTCCGGCTACCAAGCCAGCAACTCAAGTGGATGCTCAAACATCGATTACTTTGCAAGGCACGAGAGATGATTTTGTCTCTCGCGGCGGCCATAAATTGGCGGGAGCCCTGGATTCATTTGCAGGCGTCGTAGTTGAAGGAAAGAAATGTCTTGATGCCGGAGCGTCCACTGGGGGTTTTACCGATGTTCTACTTCGACGTGGAGCTTCTCTAGTTGTTGCAGTAGATGTCGGCTACGGACAATTGGCATGGGAACTTCGCCAAGATTCACGTGTAAAGATTTTAGATAGAACCAATATTCGCCATTTAACAGGCGAACAAGTGGGAGAAGATATCGATTTGGTCGTCGCCGATCTCTCGTTTATCTCCCTTTCACTTGTGCTTCCTGCGTTAGCTGCTGTTTCAAAGCCAGAAGCAGATTTTGTTCTTATGGTGAAGCCACAGTTTGAAGTTGGTCGAGAAAGGCTAGGCGCAGGTGGGGTTGTACGAGATCCGGCTCTTCGCAAAGCAGCCGTTTTAGATGTGGCTGAATCTGCTTATGATGTTGGGCTTGGCACAATGGGAATTGCAGCCAGTCCACTTCCAGGTCCAGCCGGAAACGTTGAATATTTTCTCTGGTTACGTCGGGGAGCCCCGGCAATTAATGAGATCGAGCTAGATAACGCTATTGAAATGGGGCCGGTCTAATGAGTTCACGCTCTGTTGCTCTCGTGATTAGCCCATCGCGTCAAGAAGCCATCGCGGCTGCGCAAGAATTGACACCGCTGCTTACCAGCGCCGGATTTTCTCTATACACGATTTCTGATGTTGATATCGCGTCAATTACCAAAGTTTCTCATGCAGAGCTACCAGAAATCGAAGCCGCGATAGTTCTTGGGGGAGATGGAACAATTCTCCGCGCAGCTGAAATTACGCTCACTCGCAATATTCCGTTACTTGGAATCAATATGGGCCACGTAGGTTTTATGGCTGAGGTTAATCGCCCAACAATTTCTGCAATTGCAGAGTGCATAATTTCCAAAAACTATGTCACCGAAAATCGCATGATCCTTCGTTATTCAGTGCAACGCGATGGGAATGAAATTGGAACTGGGTGGGCGCTCAATGAAGTAACAGTTGAGCGCGATGGAACAACCATGGTTGAACTTTTTGTAGAAATTGATTCTAGGCCGCTATCCCACTGGGGATGTGATGGCCTCATCTGTTCAACGCCAACTGGGTCTACTGCTTATGCATTTAGCGCGGGCGGTCCAGTTGTGTGGCCAGAAGTTGATGCCCTTGTACTTCTTCCTATTTCTGCACATGCGCTCTTTTCACGCCCCATGGTTGTTTCACCTAAGTCAGAAATTCTCGTCACTATTGAATCAACCGAAGCTCTGCTTTCAGCTGATGCGTTGCGCAAACTCCCACTAAAAAGGGGCGATAAGGTTTTGATTACCCGTGATTCACAAACAATAAAACTTTCCCACGTTTCAAAGACGCTCTTCACAGATAGATTGGTTGCCAAATTTAAACTTCCAATTGAGGGCTGGCGTAGTGAGTGAACGTTCCTATCTAGAGGAAATCTCAATACGTAATTTGGGAGCTATCGAGCAATCCCAACTTGAACTTGGCCGAGGTCTGAATGTTCTCACCGGCGAAACCGGCGCGGGAAAGACCATGATTCTTACCGCGTTGAATTTGGTTCTTGGAGGCAAGAGCGATAGCGCGCTTGTGCGCCATGGATCTGATCGATTGGTGGCAACTGCTCAATTTTCACTCCCTAAAAACTTACATAACGCTTTCACTGATGTGGGTGCAGAAGTTGAAGATGGTTCTGTCATCATCTCTCGTACTGTAAACGCAGATGGAAAATCCAAAGCTATCTGCGGGGGCAACAGCCTGCCCGCAGGAACGTTGGCAGAAATTACGACCAGTCTGATAGAAATTCATGGTCAGTCAGCAAACTCCCAGATCGTGAAACCGGCCAGACAACGCGAACTTTTGGATCGCTTTGGTGGCTCTAAACTCGCCGCTTCGTTGCAGCGTTATCAAGAGTTTTTTAATAACTACGGTCTTTTGAAGGAACGGTTGGTTGCGCTCAAGAGCAACGCAAGTAAACGTGAGGGTGAAATCGCCGAACTTGAGGAGTTTCTACTAGCCTGGACAAAGTTGAAGGCATCGCGCGGTGAATATGCGGCGACAAACGACGAAATAAACCGGCTTTCGAGTGTTGAGGACCTCAGAATTGCTTCGACAGGTGCGCTTTCTGCGCTTAACGACGAGGAGAAAGGCGCACTCTCCTCACTAAATTTTGCACGCAGGTATTTAGATTCCGCAAAAGGTAAAGATTCAAAGTTGCAGGAAATAGCGGAACGGATTGCCGAGGGGTTATTCATTCTCGATGATGCATCAAGTGATTTGTCTTCATATTCCTCAGCTCTTGAAGCCGATCCAGCCCGATTAAATATTCTCCAAGAACGTAAGGCAGAATTAAATTCATTCCTTAAAAGATGGGCGGGAGCAGGAGAACCAGATGACGAGTTGGTGCTTCTGGCGGCAAAAGCTAAGAGCGCCAAAGAAACTATCGCCGATTTACGAGGCGGAGATGAGAGAACCGCGGAAATAGAGACGGAATTTCAAAAGGTAAAACAAGAGCTCTTAAAAGCGGCGAAGGATTTGAGTCAAGCCAGAGAAAAGGCGGCCGAAAGTTTATCTAGCGAAGTTACTCGCGAGATTCATGCACTTGCTATGCCGCACACAAACTTCTATGTCGATGTAGTTAAGCCAAATTATGAGGGACCTTTGAAGGAGAGCTCATTTACATCGCTCGGTTGCGATGAAGTTGTTATGCAAATCCAAGGACAACACGATGGGCCAAAGATTGCTCTTGGTAAGGGTGCAAGTGGTGGTGAAATGTCGCGCATCATGTTGGCTCTTGAGGTTGTCATCGCAAAAAACCATCCTGTAGGCACATACATTTTCGATGAAGTTGATGCTGGTGTTGGCGGAAAGGCGGCGATAGAAGTTGGTAAACGACTGCATGCTCTTTCCCAGAACGCTCAAGTGATTGTTGTTACCCATTTGCCACAGGTTGCTGCCTGGGCAGATACGCATTTCAAAGTGATGAAGAGCAGCGATGGAACTATCGTCGCATCAGGAGTTGTGCGCTTGACCGAAGAAAGTCGAGTTGAAGAGATTGCACGTATGCTCGCGGGGCTTGAGGAATCAGCCAGTGCGCGTGAACACGCTGCGGAATTACTGTCCCTGCGAGGCTAAGCCGCTAAACGGTGATAGGTTGGTCTTCCATGAGCCAAGCGCATGTGACCAAACATATTTTTGTAACCGGCGGAGTCGCCTCAAGTCTTGGCAAAGGTCTCACAGCATCATCGTTAGGACGCCTTCTCGTTGCTCGCGGGATTCGCGTGACCATGCAGAAGTTGGATCCATATCTCAATGTAGACCCAGGCACCATGAATCCGTTTCAGCACGGAGAAGTATTTGTCACCGATGATGGTGCAGAAACCGATTTGGATATTGGCCATTATGAAAGATTCCTTGATCGCAATCTATCCGGTTCTGCAAATGTAACTACGGGTCAGGTGTATTCACGAGTTATTGCTCGTGAAAGACGCGGTGAATATCTGGGTGAGACTGTTCAAGTCATTCCTCACATCACTAACGAAATCAAAGAGCGAATGCTGGCCAATGATGGACCAGATGTCGACGTGGTAATCACTGAAATTGGCGGAACAGTGGGAGATATCGAATCTCAGCCATTTCTTGAAGCTGCTCGCCAGCTGCGCCAAGAAGTTGGTAGAGATAACGTCTTCTATCTTCATATTTCTCTGGTTCCATATATCGGCCCATCCGGAGAGCTAAAGACAAAACCAACGCAACATAGCATCGCAGCACTTCGCAGCATCGGTATTGCACCTGATGCAGTAGTTCTCCGTTGCGATCGGCCAATTCCCGAAGGAATCAAAAAGAAGATTTCACTCATGTGCGATGTTGATGTGGAAGCTGTGGTGGCTGCAGTGGACGCTCCTTCCATCTATGACATTCCAAAAGTTCTTCATTCTGAAGGGCTAGATGCATACATAGTCCGCAGATTGAGCCTTGGAGGACACGATGTGAAATGGGGAGAATGGGACGACCTTCTCAAGAGAGTTCATTCGCCAAAGCACCATGTCAAAGTGGCTCTCGTAGGAAAGTACATTGATTTACCTGATGCTTATCTCTCTGTCTCCGAAGCGCTTCGCGCTGGTGGTTTTGCTAATGAAGCAAAGGTTGAAATCATCTGGGTGGCAAGTGATGAATGCGAAACTCAAGAAGGGGCGCAAAAAGCACTCGGGGGAGTAGATGCAATCTGCGTTCCAGGCGGTTTTGGAATTCGTGGCATTGAAGGAAAATTGGGTGCACTCACCTATGCACGTACTCATAAGATTCCAACCCTTGGACTCTGCTTGGGACTTCAGTGCATGGTGATTGAAGCAGCGCGAAATTTGGCAGGGTTGAAAGATGCGAATTCAGCTGAATTTAAAGCCGAGGGTAGTACACCCGTTATTGCCACAATGGACGATCAAAAAGAGATTGTGGCAGGCGCCGGAGATATGGGCGGCTCAATGCGACTTGGTTTATATAAAGCAACTTTAACTCCGGGATCGATTGTCGCAGAAACTTATGGCGCGAATGAAATTTCGGAACGCCATCGCCATCGGTACGAAGTAAATAACAAGTATCGTGATCAAATAGCTCAAGCGGGTCTAAATTTTTCAGGTGTTTATGCAGAGAAGAATCTCGTTGAATTTGTTGAACTCCCTCGAGAAGTCCATCCATATTACGTTGGAACCCAAGCGCATCCAGAATTGCGCTCTCGCCCAACGAAACCACATCCTCTCTTCGTTGGTTTGATTAAAGCCGCTATTGCTCAACAGAAATAATTTTCCTTGAATTTCGAGAGCGCCAAACGCAGTTATCTCGATCATCTACGCATTGAGCGAGGTTTGTCTGCGAATTCCATCGCAGCATATGAGCGTGATTTAACGAAATTCGCAGATTTTTTGGAAGATCAAGGTTGCGATTTCACCAAGTTGTCTGGGAAAGAAATCACGGAATTTTCAATCTCTTTGAAGGATTCGAAACTTTCTCTATCGAGCATCAACAGAGCGCTCTCTGGGATCAAGGGCTTTTATAAGTATTTGGCTCAAGAACACGAAATCTCTGATCCAACTTCCGATGTTTCGACTGCAAAATTGCCTAGAAAATTACCTAAAGCCCTCACAGTTGAAGAAGTTACCCGTCTCATAGAGAGTGCAGAACGAGAAGGGGACCCAATTTCCTTGCGCGATAAGGCGATTCTGGAGCTCTTATATTCAACGGGAGCAAGAGTGAGCGAGATAATTGGTCTTAGCGTTTCTGATTTTCTTTTGAATAAAACTCAAGAGGGCGATATTCATATTGTGAAAGTTCGGGGTAAGGGGTCAAAGGAGCGGTTAGTACCACTTGGCCGTTATGCAGTAGAGGCAGTTGAAAATTATTTGATTCGAGTACGACCCGCCCTTGCTGAGAAAAGCTCAGCACGGGAAACCGCGCTTTTTCTCAACGCTAGAGGCAATCGCATTTCCAGACAGAGCGCCTGGCAAGTTGTTCTTGATGCAGCTGAAGCCACCGGGCTTCGCGGCAAAGTGTCACCCCATGTTTTAAGACATTCATTTGCAACGCATCTACTAGATGGTGGCGCAGATATTCGAGTGGTACAGGAGTTGCTAGGCCACTCATCGGTAACCACAACGCAGATTTACACATTAATCACAATCGATAAAGTGCGTGAGACTTATCAAACTGCGCACCCGCGCGCTTAAATTAAATTCCGCGCAGACGACGTGCCAAGATGCTTTGATCGCCCTTTGCTTCAAGATCGGCGATGATGACTGCAATCGACTCACGAACAATACGCCCACGATCGACTGCCAGCCCTAAATCACCACGTAACATCAAGCGAGCTTGATCCAAATCGAATAGTTCATCAGTCGATAAATACACAGTTATTTTCTCTTCATGAAGTTCACGGCCAGAAGGAGTTTTTTCGGCAGCAGTAACGCGACGTCGTGAAATCGTACGAACACCTTTTTTCGTTTTTGGAGTAGGAGCAGATGTGCTCTGCACCGGTGCTGTAGCGATTGGTTCAGCTACTTGACGTACTGCACTTAACGCTGGGGTATTGGCGCGGAATAATTCATCTGCACCAGGCAAGCTAGCTCTACGGGTCATCGTGCGCCTCCTCGGGCAATTAATTCACGGGCGAGTCGACGATATGACTGCGCCCCTCCAGATGATGATGCATATGCAGTAATTGGTTCTCCTGCAACAGTTGTTTCAGCAAAGCGAATAGTTTTGGCAATGATTGTTTCAAAGACATCTTCGGGGTATTTCTCAAGAATTGCTGTCAGAACTTCTCTGTTATGAAGAGTCTTACGGTCGAACATAGTTGCGAGAATTCCAATCAACCTAAGTTCGGGATTGAGAAAGCTCTTTACTTTATCGATGTTTCCTTTGAGTTCGATAAACCCATGTAGTGCAAAGTATTCACATTGCAAAGGAACGATAACTTCATCAGAAGCTACAAGCGCATTGATGGTGAGCTGTCCCATGGTTGGCTGGCAGTCGATAAGAATGACATCGTATTCAGGGCGTAGTCGGGCCAATGCGCGTTTAAGGTATTGCTGGCCGCCGATTTCGGCACCGAGCGTGGTTTCAGCGGTTCCGAGATCACGGTTAGCTGGAAGGAAATCCAAACCTGCGACCGATGATTTCAAAACAATTTCGTCGATGTTGGCATCGGCCGACATCAGTGCGTAATACACAGTGTTTTCAAGTGGCAAGCTATGCGCATTAACGCCAAGACCCAAAGAGAGTCCACCTTGTGGATCGAAATCAACAAGTAGCACTCTTCGTCCTAACTCGGCGAGCGCTGCTCCGAGATTTATAGTCGAGGTTGTTTTACCAACACCGCCCTTTTGATTAAAGATCGAGATAACTTTCGCGTTACCGTGCTCGGTAAGAGGAGCGGGGATAGGGAAATTTTTGGCAGGCTTCCCGACAAGTGCTGCAGTGGTGGCAACATCATCGTCAAATGTCGATTTAGCGTTCAAGCGAGAAACCTCTTTTCATTTACCGCGACTCTACGCGTAAAGAGCCGAGAACCGCAAGTAAACGACTACTGTTCGCTCCGTGGAGAACGTGGTGGAAGAGGCTGCTCAGGTAGCGAGCGACGGCGCGTTTAACGTTCATCTCGATAATTTTGATGGGCCATTTGACCTCCTCTTACAGCTGATTTCACGTCACAAACTCGATATCACTGAAGTTTCTCTGAGCGTGGTCACCGATGAATTTATCTCCTTTATTCGCCAGCTTGAGGCGAGCGGTGAAGGCTGGCGCCTGGATCAGGCGACAGAGTTTCTTGTAATCGCTGCAACCCTTTTAGATTTGAAGGCCGCCCGACTACTTCCTAGTGGTGAAATTGAAGATGAAGAAGATCTAGCCCTTCTTGAGGCCCGTGACATCCTCTTTGCCCGTTTGCTGCAATACCGAGCCTTTAAGGAGATAGCAGCATCCTTCCAGGAAGCCATCTCGGCAGCTGATAAATCATTCCCTCGTGTCGTAGCCCTAGATCCTGCTCTATCTTCTCTACTGCCAGAAGTGTTGATTGGGGTTGGCCCAGAACGCTTTGCCGTTATCGCCGAGCGAGTGTTGACGCCAAAGGTGGCCCCAGTCGTTGCAGTGGAGCATCTTCACAGCGCTCTTGTGAGCGTAGCTGAAGAGTCTAAAGGTGTGGTTGAGGCTTTGCGGAGGTCCAAAACGCTCTCATTTCGTACCCTTATCCAAGGTGCGGACTCGACTCTGGTTGTGGTTGCCAGATTCCTTGCTTTACTCGATCTTTACCGTCAGGGTGCGCTCCGTTTTGAGCAGGTTGTCGCCCTTGGGGAGTTGCAAATTAGTTGGGTAGGGTCCGCTGAGGGCGAGATTCTCGTAAGCGATGAGTTTGATCTGCCGCCAGAGATGGTGCCAGAGAGCTCCGATGAAGTAGAACAAGGCGAAGAAGATAGGTCAGATGATGCTGGAGAATGAGATGTCTACACCCGAGGTCGAGAGTTTGAGCGCAGAAGCGAGTGAGGTCAGTTATGACTTGGCATCAATTGGTCGCTCCATCGAGGCGATTCTGATGGTAGTTGATGAGCCCGTCACTGAGATCACCCTTGCCTCGGTTCTGCAAGTTCCGGTGAATCAGATTGAGGCTTCTCTCAAAGCCCTTGTACCAACTTATGTAGATCGAGGTTTTACACTCAAAGCTATCAACGGGGGATGGCGGTTCTACAGCCATCCGGATTGCAGCGATGTGGTTGAGAAATTTGTTCTCGATGGACAGCAGAATCGACTTACCCAAGCTGCCCTGGAAACCTTGGCTGTCATCGCCTACCGCCAACCCATCTCACGGGCTCGAGTTTCGGCGATCCGTGGGGTAAATGTCGAAGCGGTCATGAAGACTCTGGTCACGCGTGGCCTGGTTGAGGAGTATGGGGTTGAGAACGAGACGGGGGCAATTCTGTACAAGACCACCAGCTACTTCCTGGAGCGGCTTGGCCTGAACTCCCTCAGCGATTTGCCTGCACTTGCACCTCATCTGCCAGATATCGATGGCTTGGATGAGATTCTCGATTCGCTCACTGACTAGCTAAACCCGTACAATTTACCCGTGCCCCTTCGAGGGGCGAAACCTACCTTTTGCGTAGGGGAGTTGACTGTCGAGAATGGATAGCCTTCATGGCCGAAATACGCTTGAATAAAATTATCGCTGACGCTGGAATCACTAGTCGTCGTGGGGCTGATGAGCTCATCATGGATGGAAGAGTTACCGTCGATGGAAGACAAGTTCGTGAACTAGGCGCAAAATTTGACCCAGATAAACATAAAGTCGCGGTTGATGGCGAGACAATTACTCGTAGTTTGTCTAAGACTTATTTAGCACTTCATAAACCAAGAGGTGTTTTGTCAACCATGTTTGACCCTGAAGGTAGACCTTCGCTCTCGGATTTTATTGACCTCCGGACTGAACGCCTCTTTCACGTCGGCCGCTTGGATAAGGATTCTGAAGGGCTGATTTTGCTCACCAATGATGGTGACCTCACCTTTCGAGCGACCCACCCATCTTTCGGTTTAGAGAAAACGTACATCATTGAGTTCGATGGCAAGCTTCCAGCAGGGGTGGATAAGGTCCTTCTTAAGGGGGTTGAGCTCGAAGATGGAATGGGACGCGTTCTGGCATTTAAGCAGTTGTCTGCGCAATGGATTGAGGTTGTCATCCACGAAGGGCGATATCACATCATTCGAAGGTTGATGGAGGCTGTTGGGGTAGAGGTACTTCGCCTGATCAGAACTAAATTTGGACCGATTTCACTCGGTGAAACCCTTGAGGGTCGGTGGCGAGATCTCAATGGCGATGAGTTAATAAGCTTACAAAAGGCCTTATCTATTAATTAGTAAAACGCTTGTCTATAGTTTAATAGATAAAACCATATATAGATAAAAAAGGCAGTTGGACAAAAATTATGGTTTTATCGATAAAACCGAGTGTGTTTCAGTGGCAAGTTTATCGATAAATTGATATTACAAGAGTTCCGATTTTTGAAATGGATCTCTGACAGAAATTTTGCACGAATAAAAGTAGAAAAACCCATTTGTAGACAAATATGTAAAACAAGAAATATCTACAGTCCTTCTTGAAGAGTTGGGGAGTACCATTGCCCAATGTCAGTGCGAGCGATCAGGGGTGCTACTCAGGTGGCTGCCAACTCTGTTGAGGCAATAACCACCGGAACCCAGGAGCTTGTTTCGGAGATTCTCAAAGCCAATCAATTAACCCCAGCTGAAATTATCTCGATTCTCTTCACCGCGAGCCCAGATTTAACGGCATCTTTTCCTGCAGCTGCGGTTCGAACTCTCGGCCTCCACGATACTCCGCTGATTTGTGCAGTAGAAATCGATGTCCCCGGCGCCCTCGAGCGCACAATTCGCGTCATGGTTCACGCCGAAACCACCCTGCAGAAGATGGAAATTTCCCATATCTATCTCCATGGCGCGAAGTCTCTGCGCGCGGATATAGCCCAATAGGGATCGTTTTAGGCAGATTCTCATGTTGCTATCCCACGTTCGAATTATTGGTTCGGGTCTTATCGGCAGCTCAATTGGGCTAGGCCTCGTTCAGCGAGGCGTTTCGGTCTCAATGGTTGATGTGGATCCAGCAGCCCAGGCTCTTGCACAAGACCTCATGAAGAGCGCCCCCAATACAGAGCCAGATCTGGTTCTTCTGGCTTCTCCCTTAGGTTCAATATCAACGGTGCTCAAGGGGTTGGATATCTCAAATGTGAAGTACGGGTTTATGGATATTGGCTCTGTTAAAACTAAAGTTAAAGTAGAAGTATTAGCTTCGCACCTTCCCGTTGGGTCATTTCTTCCCACGCATCCAATGGCAGGTCGTGAAGTCGGGGGAGCGCACTCTGCCCGAGCTGATCTCTTCGAGGGCCGTCCATGGATAATCGATTCCAATGGCGCAAACCCACAGTTGGTCAGCGCGGGTCGAGAGCTCATCGAGGCGCTGGGGGCGACGGTCATAGATATGGATTCAAGCGAGCATGATCAGGCGGTCGCGCTCGTATCGCACTTGCCCCAGATTGTTGCTTCGTTGCTAGCCGGACAGTTGGTGGGAGCTCGTCCTGATTGGCTCAATTTGGCTGGAGCTGGCTTACGGGACACCATAAGAATTTCAGGTTCAAGCCCTGACCTTTGGAAAGAGATTATCACTGCAAATAGAGATTCAATTATTCCTTTGTTGCAGAATTTCATTTCAGATGCGAATGATCTGCTAAAAAATATTGACGACGAAAATTACGTCGGGGAAGTTGTTGAAAAAGGAGCTCGTGGAAAATCTGCAATTCCGGGTAAGCATGGCGGTAGTGCTCGCAATTACTCTTTCTTACCCGTTGTTATTGAAGATAAGCCCGGTCAGCTTGCAGCGCTCTTTGATGAATGTGCTTGCGCTGATGTAAACGTTGAAGATTTAACAATTGAACATAGTCCAGGCCAATTCACGGGCCTCATAACTTTGGCGTTATCTGAAAGCGATGCCGCAAAGCTTGCAGATCACTTGAAAAAAAATGGATGGAGCGTCCACGCGCAACGTTAGTGCTTAAGACTGAAAGCCAATAGAATTCATCAACTCGAAGATGGGCATTAATAATGATTGTAGTAGCGCTAGATGGTCCAAGCGGTTCGGGCAAATCAAGCACATCTAAAGAGGTAGCAAAAAGAGCTGGATGGAACTATCTCGATACGGGAGCGCTTTATCGTGCAGTTACATTCATCGCTTTGTCGATTAATAGTGAAAAATCTGAAGAGATCCTTAGCGCATTGCAAATTCAACCAATCTCATTCTCTTCCAATCCTTTAGACCCCAAGGTTTTCATCGGTCAACGAGATATTTCCAGAGAGATTCGTTCTCATGAAGTAACCGACAAAGTTTCAGTTATCAGTGCCCTACCTGAAATTCGAACTGAATTGCTTAAGTTGCAAAGGGATATCATAAACAAGGCCGAACGCGGCATCGTTGTAGAGGGTCGGGATATAGGCACCGTTGTATGCCCAGATGCACCCCTCAAGGTTTTTCTCACTGCTGATATAGCAGCGCGAGCTGCACGTCGAGATGCTGAACTTGCCGGTGAATCGCGGGGAGTTGAATCTGTAAGTGATTCACTCGCTGCAAGAGATGTCATCGATTCCTCTCGCAAAGTTTCACCGCTTGCACCTGCCTTCGATGCTGTTCATATTGACTCCACAGAGTTAACACTTTCAGAAACGGTTGATCGAATTTGGGAGTTACTTTCTGAACGCTCGTTGTTAGGACTGCCGATTGTTGCAATTCTCGGAAGACCCAACGTTGGCAAATCAACTCTTATTAATAGATTTTTAGGTCGTCGGGAAGCGATTGTGGAAGATACTCCAGGGGTAACTCGTGATCGTGTTCAGTATGAATGCGAATGGGGAAATCGCCGTTTTATTGTTATGGATACCGGGGGTTGGGAATCCAAACCTGATGGAATTTCAGTGCAGGTAAGTGCCAGCGCAGAGTTGGCAATAAAAGAAGCCGACGTACTGTGTTTTGTAGTTGATTCTCAAGTTGGAGCGCTAGATGAAGATGATATTTTGGTTCAGCAACTAAGGAAGGCCAAGAAGCCAACAATCTTGATTGCTAACAAAGTAGATGGAGATAATGATGAATCGGATGCTCATTCACTGTGGAATATTGGTTTAGGCGAACCACATTTTGTTTCCGCCCTGCATGGTCGAGGTAGCGGTGATCTGCTTGATTCAATAGTGAAATCTTTGCCTGAGGTTGGAGCGGCTCAGGTACATGATGGTTATCGACGCATTGCCCTTATCGGTCGTCCCAACGTTGGTAAATCAAGCCTGCTTAACGCTCTTGCGGGAGAAAATCGTTCGATTGTCGACGATGTTGCCGGAACTACTCGTGATCCAGTTGACGAGTTGATTGAATTTGGGGGAAGCATCTGGCGATTCGTTGATACAGCGGGACTGAAGAAACGCGCCAATCAAGCAAGCGGGACTGATTACTATGCAACGCTGCGAACTCAAACTGCTCTCGAGCGTTGCGAATGCGCTGTAGTAGTCCTGGATGCCTCGGTGCCGATATCTGAACAGGATCTGCGAATTATCACCATGGTTGAGGAGGCCGGTAAGGCAATGGTCATAGTGATGAACAAATGGGATTTGGTAGATGAAGACCGCCGAGATCAGCTTGATAAAGAGATTGACCGCCATTTAGACCAGGTGGAATGGGCGCAACGAGTGAATGTGGCAGCAAAAACAGGATGGCATCGCGACCGCCTCGCTCCAGCGTTGCGAACTGCAATTGATTCTTGGGAGCGACGTATCCCGACGGCAAAACTTAACTCCTTCCTTGGCGCGCTCATCGGAGCGACGCCTCCACCTGTACGTGGTGGCAAGCAACCAAAGGTTTACTACGCAACCCAGGCGGGAATTGCACCTCCAAAATTTGTCATCTTCTCAAGTGGCTGGATTGAAGCTTCCTATCGTCGCTTTATCGAACGTCGCCTCCGCGAGGAATTTAGATTTCCAGGCACTCCAGTCCAGGTTGCGATTCGAGTTAAAGAAAGAGAGACGGAGTAGCCATGCTTACTCTTCCCAATGCTCTCACTTTTGCTCGTTTCTTAGG
>JACCDI010305296.1_pt1 | contig 14661 bp, 12 predicted proteins | sample 7442791 | NCBI WGS metagenome assembly JACCDI01 (sample SAMN15323434, study PRJNA562643) | freshwater metagenome | isolation source: river surface water | place: USA:Blue River Watershed | collected 2017-08-15 | reverse complement strand
ATGGGGCATAGTGATGGGTATATGCCTGAAGGAGAGTAGAGAGTATAGAGTAGAGATTATAGAGTAGAGATTATAGAGTGGAGATTATAGAGTAGAGAGTAGAGAGTGGATATATTGGCGCTGTAGTTCAACGGATAGAATAGGCGTTTCCTAAAACGACTACTCTACTTAAAAATTAAATTAACTGATTATCAATAAGTTACACGAAAAAATTGAGCTGATTTTGTTCAAGTGTGTAACAAAAGTGTGTAACAAAGTACATTAAAATAGATTTAGTACTTTTGTGTAAGTGCTTTGACTGCATAGTTTAACGGATAAAACAAAAATTTCCTAAATTTTAGATATGGGTTCGATTCCCTTTGCGGTCACCGGTTGGTCTTCATGAAAATGGAGACCTTTTTTTATGTATTAACTTGAAGGAATTTTCCCGAATGTGAGGTAATTGTAACACCAACACTTAAAATTTTTAAAAAAATATGAGAATCAAAAGTGCCTAAAATGTCACCAAAGGCCGATTACAAAAAAATATCAAAATCATTTTCAAAAAGTGTTGTTAATATTTGGGATAACTTTACTAGCTTTGTCCCAACAACAGCAAAACAATGCAAATAGAGCTACAGGACATATTGACGTATTTTGACGGTGCAGCTGCAGTAAATACCGCCTTGCTCCTACTGTTAGGTACGTTGATGCCAGAGCAAAATGCTGACGAAGAGTTAAAGGCTTTCTTGGAGAAGAATCCTCAAATTGCCGAATACGTAAAATCGAATATTCGTATCAAAAACAACTTGATTAGAATTTTTGATGACCAGTTCAAGAAAGAAGTTTTCTCAAAAGAGAGGAACGTTGAATACCTTAATCTGCTTAAGAACCTAAAGGTGAAAGTTGCGAACTTTTATATTGACAAGATTACGAATGATTCGATTAACGCAGGCAACACAAAACTGTTCTGCCAAGCACAGGATGAATTTGAGTTATTGTACATCCAGCTCCTAAAGTTTAGATTGGTGGTTTCTCCAAAAGTACAAATCGCAAAGAATACACATAACGAGACTAAGATTAAATACTATTTCGCTAAGGGCTTTTGGATAAATGAAGAAGGAAAGGAATATAGAAAGTTCATAAAATCAGTAGGAAGAGTTGACGCCTTCAAAGGTGGCAAGAATGACCATGAGCTGAACGAAGAAGCAGCGAAGAAAATACAAGAAGCAGCTTATGAAGCATACAAAAAAGAGTACAGCTAATAAGGATATTTTTTTAACTATAACGTTATCCTAAAAATGAACATCACATAAAGCAATAATGACAAGTAAAGAGTGGGAGCGCTCTCGTACTTATAGGCAATAAACCTGCCCCAATTACACACCTGGCGAAAGCCATATTTTTTTAACTCTTGCGTTATCCCAAAAATAGAAACTACGAAACGCAGTAACAAATAACATCATGATTAAGAATAACCAATACAAGTTCAATAAGGCTTTGTACAGCCAAGGAACAAAAGGAATCGAAATAGGTACTTCATCCATTCAAGGTAAATACACTAACCAAGTAATTGCTAACCCATTTACAATCCCCTATGGTGATGCTATCGTTGGCATTCATACTGTTTTCATTGGAGAATCCGGCAATATCTGTGGTCAACACACTATTACGCTTGCTCGTGAAATTATCATCCAAGCATTCAAACATCAAATGAAACAAAAGCAAGCCGTTAAACGCTATCAAACAAAAAAGCAAATCAGCAATATCTTGTTTGAAATGGTCCTAGGGAACCCTAGGGATGCGAATGGACACGAGTTCTCAAATGCCATCTTAAACTATTTTGCTTTAGATGATAGCATCATGCGTATGGTCTTATCGAATAAAGGGCAATCTACGGGTTTCATTATGACCATTTGCCATAACGAAAAACAAGATTCAATGAGGATGGAACTTGACTATAAATCTTGGGAACAATACATCGTAAATATTCACAACACAAAACAAATTTAGACAATGGAAACACTAACTAAAGAACAACAAGAATTTGCTCAAGCAATCAATGTTCACAAATCTCAAAATCCCGATTGCGTAAGTCTCCCGGTAGAATATGATGAAGCTATTAAGGGAGTTTCATTGGAAGGACATTTAGTATATGACTTCGATGAATTAGTCAACATCTGCTTAGATAAAAACTCAGAATCCGAAGACGAATTTGACTCATAGGAAGACTTTTACGACTGGGGAGCAGAGATTCTTTTGACTGAATACAACCATAAAAGCTACGAGCTAAACGATTTGCCTCCAATTTTCATTCATACTCACCTGTAAAATAACCTTATGAGAACTAGAATCAGAAGCCCAGCAAAAACAGCAACTCATAAAAACAAAAATGTGCTAGGCTGCCACCTAACACACATTCTTAAATCAATAAATTAATTTATTATGTCAAAGTTAACTAAAAGTGCTGAGGAATTGAAATCATTAATTCCTCAAACATTGGGTAGTATCTATAACTACTCACAGATTGAAGACCTTAAGGTCGATATTATTGAAAATGGGTTGCTAAGCCCAATCCCATTATCAATTGATGGTATCCCTTTAGATGGATACCGTAGAATTGCTGCCGCATTGGAAATCCCAGGTTTCGAGAATCTCGAGGTCATGATGACCAACTTAGAAACGTCGAAGGCAAACCGAATTGCCTTCAACAACCATAGAGAAAAGTCATGGGAAGACAAGCGAAATGAGTACATGGTTGCCTTTGAAACATTTGGCAAAAAACAAGGTCAAAGAGACCCATTGGTTGAGTACAACCGGTATGATGAAATCAATAAGAGAACAAAAAGCAAGTTCAAGGATAGAAAAACCCTAACAGACTTGGAATGGATTCTTGTACGAGACATCGAACCTTATCCAATGTCAAAATGGATTCTCGAAAAAAACAGTCCAATTTCTCCAATTAAACAACTTATGGAATTAACCGACCATGAGAAGGTTTCCTATAAGAATATTGTACAAAAGGTGATTGACTTTGAGGTTACACCTTCTGCTGCCATGAAGGAAATTGGACTCCTCAAATCACTTGAAATTGACAAATACAACACATTTACATTTCCAGAGAGTAATGGGCTTGAGAAAGTAATCCATATTGGAGACAAGGAAGATTTACTTGTTAACCTGGAAGACAAAGAAGTCAGTGTAGTATTCTTTGAATGTGATAAGCATAATAGTTCATCGGAAAGCCTTGAAACTTATGCTCATAAAAACGCACTTCATGTAAAACCTTTTACAGAGAAGCGGTTAAAGGATAAAGGCAGTTTAATGGTTTACACAAAAGAGGTCTACCAATATGGATTTGCAACACGATTCCCAAACATGTTAATTGACAAAATCGAAAAAGAAACAGGAATGCGCTACAAGCAAACTTTTCATCTTAATCGGTCAAATTCATTCTCATCTGCTGAGCCTAAGAAAGTTCTGAATGACACCATGACACACCTTTTATGGTTTGTTAAAAGTGACAATTATGGCACCCATAATAACCCGGAGTTTGTAATTGACAAATCCGAACTAGAAGATGTTAAAACATCAACATTCATCTATCGGTCTTGTTCAAACTTTATTGACAATCAGCAATACATTGACCTTATCCAATCTGGATTGGCAAAAAAAACAGCTACAGTTGAAAAGGGCGACAAGTCTGTATTAGCTATTGAAAATGCTTCAGCTCTTCTCCCAATTACACTTTCAAGTAAACCAGGAGACCTGATTGTTGACTTAACAATGGATAATGACATTGGAAGCCTTTCTGTTGCGCTGAACCGAAGATATATTGGTTCATCTGTCAATCAGAGTGTTGTGGCGAAAACAAAGCAAAAAATTGCAGCAGCTTTAACAGCAAGAAATGGAATTGCACTTCCTCCTTTGCAAGTTGAATCATCTAAAAAGATGCAAACGAAGACAAATCCAATTAAAAAGGTCAAAGCTGTTGTCTAATAGATATGTGGTGATTGGATGATACCAATCACCACATTATCTAAACCTTAAAAAGGTACAAGAATCAACAAATGAGAGGCATCAAGGACTATTTCCGGGACCACTTAAAGGATGAACTTGACTCAATTAATGGGTTGGGAACATTCTTATTGGATGTAAACCGAAAAATTCATTTAACCGAATTGAGATTACCATCAACTAAAAACGAATATACTATACGTGAAATTCTGGAGACTGAAGCTAAACTTATATCAGGGGAATTAGTGGAGGAAGTCAAGATTAACGAAAGCAAGATGATAGTAGAGGGCGAATTAATATACCTAGCGGCGATACGCTTGAGAAGAGTACTAATTTCCTACAAGATAGTATTTCCTGGTGCGAATAATCCATCAGGATTTAGTGTCATTAATCACTTCAACTAATATGAAACTATATTTTTACCTACGACCAACCAAAGGAAATTCCAAAGTAAGCACAATATACAAATGTCTCGAATTTAGTAGAGGCGTTACAGAAAGAAGCTCACTTCGAATTAAAATCCCCAATAAGCTTTGGGATAAAAGAGCCGAACGAGTGAAGGAATCAAATGAAATTAACTTCCAATCAATAAACTTCATTTTAAACCAACTTGAAGCAGAGTTCTTGTCTTCAAATAAGCAAAAAACCAAAAGTGATAAAAATTGCTTTCTTGAATATGCCTATTCTCATATTGAAAGTGAATATCAGAACGAAGAGACAAAGAAAAAATATACCACGATTATAAACTCACTTAAAAAATATTGTGGTGAAATACTGAATATCAATACCCTACCCTTCTCAGAATTAAGTAAAATTAACTTTATTGAGGGTTATAAAAAGTGGGTTTTCATTCGTCAATACAACAATCGGGACACTACACCTAAAAAAACCAAAACGGCGTTTAATTATGTCATTGTTATACAGAAATTCATCAAAGAATATAATGCACACAACCCAGAGAAAACACCTATCACAACGATTCACTATACAAATGGCATCAAAAAATTTGAAGTAGAGGAACCTACAATATTACTTCCAGAGGATATTAACAAACTGATTAGCTACCAATCGAATAGTACCGGCAAGAGGGATTTTACTAATGATGCTAAACATCAATTTTTATTTCAATTTTTCACTTCAGGATTGCGTGTGAGTGACTTAATGCTCTTAAACTTCAAACATTTTGTTAAAGGACGAATTGTGTTCAATGTCAAAAAAAGTGGCCGACCTGCGAGTATATTTTTTGATTACAACTCTGCAAAAGTGCTTGGCTATTTTTACCCTCAAGAGTTCGAGGAAGCGATAACTAGGAATAAGTTTATTGACCTAAAATTGTCAACAAAAGAGGTAGAGGAATTGGGCAAAATCGAATCTAGCCATATCCCCTTGACAGACTTCACGGTAGTTGACCTAAAGAATTTCAATCAATTCCTAAGTGAGGACAGGTTAAATAATAATTCAAGAATATTAAAGGTTTTAGAAGGTGTAATCGGCAGATTAGAGTCAAATGTAGCATACACTATGAGCGAAATAATGAGTTCTAAGAATGAAGGATTTGTTTTTGATTACTTAAACTATGAAGATTTTAAAAACATACAAATTCGTCATAAAACTACATTTACGAAGGAACAAGTAAATAAACTTCACCGTGCCCGAACAAAATACAATGGCAGATTGAAAAGAATTGGTAAACGAATTGGAATCGAAAAACTTAGTAGCCATGTCAGTAGACATTCTTTTAGCTACTCTATGATACTTCAACAAGCTCGACCTGACCAAATTTCAATCTCATTAGTACACGCCAACCAATCTATAACAGAAGCATATATTAAAAGATTTCCAGACCATCACAGCGATGCTCCTATTAAGCGAGTACATTCTATGTATAAAGTGTAGGGAAAGGGTAACCTCTGGGAAAATTCCCGGAGGTTACAAATCATTTAAACATTCGGGGTATTTTGCTTTGTAAAGTTCAAATAATCCTTCTCGAACTAAATCTGATTTTTGACGTCTTGTTAACTGGCACACCTTATCTAGTCTACTCTTTTCAACTACATCCATTCTCAATCTTACAAATTCGCTTTTTAGGCTCATATTCTTATTTTTCATCTATATCCGTTTTCTATAAATAGTTAGTTTTTGAAAAAAAGTAGAACATAAATATTTTTTTGTAGTCATCTGTCTTTTCTCTATTTATTAAGTATTTATTATAAAAAGACTACAATGGAACACATAAATGAAAACACAATAACACCTGTAACGCCACCAAACATATTAATAAAGGTATCATCACTTAAGAAATTAAAGTTTCTAAATATTGAAGAACGAGGAATCTTATTCACCAATATTTTCCACTTCCATACCGGTGATAATTTAGTTGATATGAATCCATTAACAGAGATGCTATTTACAGATTTGGTCGAAGTTTTCGAGTACAATATGATAAAATACCAATCTGTTGTTGAAAGGAATATAGAGAATGGCAAAAAAGGAGGAAGAAAAAAAAAGGAACTAGTAACCCAAATTAACCCACTCGGTTCTATTGATAACCCACTAGAAGCTAAAGTAAAAGATATAGATAAAGCTATAAATAAAGAGAAAGCTACAGAAATAGATAAAGCAAAAGATACAGAAAATGAAATACTAAGAGGAAATACAATTGATAAAAATCAACAAAATCCAGTTGAAATTAATTTGAATAAAAGCTTATTTGATATTAGAACAAATAGTAACAACTCTTTTGATAAATTGAAAGCTATAGCAAAACTGGATACTAATTCAATTAATGATATTGAATCATCAAGATTTATTGATAATTGTAAATTTCTGGTTGAAAATTCTGGATGGCATGGATTTTATGAAATAATCCTCAATAGCGAAGCTAAAGAGGTGCCGGCACTTCTGGCAACATATAAATCTAATATCAACAAAGAAACAATCCTGGACATGAGAATTAACTTATTATACTATATGAGCAAATTCAATAAAATTCTCAACTAGAGAGGAACGATACCGGCACCTAATTACTGGGAGTAAATACCCCATCACCCCCGTTCCGCTCACCCCCTCTTCCCCAATTTAACTACCCCAAAAGTGTACCATAATAGTACAATTTTGTCGTAAGCAATGAATTGATGGTTAAAAAAATCGTTGAAATACATTAAAATATCAGTGTATTCCAACGACTAGGTTTAAACCAATCAAACACTATTTATATGCCAAATCCAAAACCAAAAGAAAACTCCAGAATTAGTGTTGAATATTGACCCTTTCAATAAACAAGACCCAATAAAAATATTTATTCTAAATCACTGCACTAATTCGTTCCAAAAAATTAAGTGTTCCAATAAATTCCTTGAAGAATATTCCGGAACGTCATTTTTTCTCTGGACATTTGAACCACATTAATCCAAAGAATTAAAATGGAACGTAAACAAGTAAACGCGGTTATTTTTTCACGTGTATCCTCAACTGGTGACCGGCAATCAAATGACAGACAGACTAATGAGTTAAAAGAATATGCTCAGCGTATGGGATACAACTTGGTAGGTACTTATGAGGAAAAAATTAGTGGATTTCGCAAAAATGAAGACAGACCGGTTTTAAATCAGCTCATGAATGACATCGACAACGGTATTGACGGAAAAACCCAAATCGACAAAATTCTTACAAGTGAGCTTTCAAGAATTTCGAGGAATGTGGTATCTGGGTTAACATTTATCGAACATCTTTTAGCAAGAAACGTCTCTCTTTATATCCAAAACTATAATATAGAGACATTAAATCCCGATAAAAGCCGCAATCAACTCGGAATGTTTATGGTACAGATTCTCGCAAGTGTTGCAACTATGGAGGCTGAAACCACTAAAAACAGGTTCCAATCCGGCTACCGTAATTTTATAGCCTCTGGAGGACGGGTAGGTAGAAAACAGGGAAGTGTGCTCTCAGATGAAGAATTCATATCTCGTCATAAAGATGTTGTCAAACTTCTAAAACGAAATCTAAGTATTCGCCAAATTTCAGGACTCACTGAAAAAAAATCATTAACTACAATAATGAAAGTAAAGAAGACGGCGATGAAGTTGGGAGTTATTGCAACTTAAGTACAGATTCTCTTTACTAATATTACCGGGAGTACATAATTAATTTAACAATCCCGGTAAATGTTCGCTTTTTTATAAATTTTGAATTCGCACAAAAACATCAATTGATTTATCTCAAAGATTCATTTTATAATATCCCGGTAAAAAGAACCAAAAATTGGACGTTATATCAACCCCCTCCTCCCGGCACCATCTCGTGCCGGAAGCCCTGGCAAGGAGGTCGTATCCGACCTTGATTTTCGACAAAAACCTTCGTTCTGACAGGGACGACGGATATATTTATAAAATTTCCAGCAAAAATTGTCCCTAACTTGAAGACCTAAATTAATTCACCCAAACAACCTTTTAATTAGAAAAAAGGTTAAAAACTATTTTAAAATCCGGACCAAAAATTTACAAAAATCCGAACATTGGCGGTTTTTGCGATATTTATAGTAAAGGACTTTTATGAAAAATACGAATAAAACTAAGACCGTCTCCAAGAAGGTAATGATTACTGAATCTCAAGCCAAAAGATTGATTGAGAACCTAAAGAGTGAAGCTGAAACTATGAATAAGAAATGAAACTACCTGGCCTAATTGAGTTCAACACGGACTTAAATCACCTTGACATTGTTAATTACAAAATTATCAATATGACTTTTTCAAATAAAGATGCCTCAAAGATAATTTCAGAACTTGGTCTTATTAGAGAGATTAGATACTTCAATGAGTTATTCAAGTTAATTATTAAAGACCTTGAGATTGCCGAGAACGAAAACATAGCAATAGCCAGTCCAACTATCAAAGACCTTTTATTTAACCTCTCTATTTTATGTGCGATACAAAATAAAAATATTGAATATGTTAATGAGGTTATGTATTATACCGGCCCGTTAAGAAAAAATATACACTTACAAGATGAGGAATTTGATTTCAACATTGAGGAATATGATATTGAAGATTTAGACGATTAATCAAACTTAATAGGAGTTAAAGCAAACTCATCACTCAAACATATCTTTGCACATCAAATTTACTTTATCAGAGAAATCAAATAAAACATCTCTGTAGCGATTTGTCGGCAACGAGAATCGTATGTTTGTTGTTCTTCAGGAGTTCCATCTGATAATTTGGGGTCAAAGCAATTGTTTTAGTTTTAGGTGCTTGGGGTTTAGCTTCCATGTGGGAGGCTGTATTTGCCGATGTTGGAGTTGCTTTGATTGCTATCCTAAATGCCGTAAGAATTCAAAGAATGAAATTCAGATAATAACAATTAAGTAATTCATAAAGAGTTATTAAAATCTAAATTTTACACCGCCATTTGTTACAAAGCCGTCTAACGGGGCATATATATCTCTAAAAACAGGCCTTGAAATATTGCCCGTAAATATGGTATCAAATTTAGTTTGGCGCGTATCAGTAAAATTTTCTAAGTTGATATAAATTGAGAATTTTTTGAAAATTCTTTCAGTCATAAAACCATAAATCCAATAGTCACTACCGGTTAATCCGTCACTAAGTTTTTGTTGGCTAAAATAATATGCCTCCAATCCAACTTTCCATTTGTTGGGAACCTCATACATTAAGATAGAGTTAATTTTATGTTTAGGCGTTAGTGGCTGTTCAATATAATTATCTTGAAAGTGTAACAAGGTATTTGTTGACGTGTAACCTAAAAAGATTTTAAAATCCTTGTAACTAATTTTCAAGTTCGATTCTATCCCTCTGGAATCAATATGCTGAATAGAATTGATTAGATACTCATAATAACCGCTACTGTTTGATTGTAACAAGAGAGGACGGTTAATTTTAGTGTAAAAAAACAATTGATTAAAACTTAAATTAACCTCATCGGCAATTATCGTTGTATAATTCAAATCAAAATTCCCACCTAAGCTTTTTTCAACAACATTTTTAATTGGACTAATTGGCAAAACGCCATTGTATTGAATTTTTTCACTTTCCTCAGTAAAAATTGTAGGAACTTTATAGCCTGCTCCGCCTCCAATTCTTGAAGTAAAATGCTCTGAAAATTTGACTAAGATGGATGCTCGGGGTAAAATTTGTATTCCATAATCTAAAACGTAATCCGCTCTTAAGCCTGTTTCTAAGCTTAAATTTGATGAAATTGAAGTAGTATTTTGTATAAATCCACCAAATATTTGTTGATTGTAGTTTCGTTTGGGAATCGGGGTGAATTTTATCTCTTCAAAATCCTCTGTCCAATAATTCAAGCCGGTAATCCATTCGGTATTTTTTCTGGATATCAACATACTTAGCTCTGAAAATGAACCTAATTGAGTCCCATCGAATTTATAGTTATTAACTTGGATTCCTCTCCTAAAATAGGATAAGCTGTTTCGAAATGTCAAAAGCCTGTTTCTATTCAGTCTTTTTTCAAACGTAAATTGGCTTGAAATACGTGTTGAAATGTTGGATTCAAAAAACTTATTATTTGCATCAAAAATGCCATTAACATAATGTAAATCTCCCCCTAAACGATTTTCAAATGTAGTATTAACTCCAAATATGATTTTAGTTGAGTCATTGATGTAATAAAAAAGCTTGGGATTGACCATGAATTTTTCTGCTTTAGGTATCGCAGTAAAATCTATACCTGCCGGGTCATAAGCGTTAGTTTTATTAAAGGACCCTAAAACAGTAATACCAATCTTACTAAATTTTTTACTGTAATAACTGTTAATATCATAACCCTTAGCAGAAGTAAAATTAATTTGAGAAGTTAATTCTCTTTGCTCCTTGGGAGTTTTTGAAATTAAATTCACCATTCCCGCTATAGCCCCTCCACCGTATAATGTTGATGATGACCCCTTAATTATTTCTACTTGTTTTAAATCGAGAGGAGGCGTTTGTAGCAATCCTAAACCAGAAGCCGCTCCATTGTAGATAGGGAATCCGTCTTTTAACATTAATGTATATCTGCCATCAAGACCTTGTATTCTAATCGATGCATTGCCGGATGTTGCTGATGTTTGTTGAATTTGTATGCCGGTACTTTCGCCCAACAACATTCTTATATCACCTACCTTCATGTTACTTTTCTCCTCAATTTCTTCCAAACCCACGAATTCAATACGCGTTGGTATATCATCAATAGTTCTGCTTGACCGAGTGGAATTAACGAAGATTTCTTCTAATTCTTCGTTAGCCTGACTTAAATAGACATAATTTATCTTATCATGGCTTGTACTATCAATGACAAATTCTATTTCCTGATAACCTATATTTCTAATTGAGAAAAATGTACATATACTCTTAGCGTCTTTAAATAAAGCAATACCTAAACTGTCGGTAATTTTGCCAGATTTTAGTTGATTACAATATAAAGTAGCACCACTTAAAGGAAGGTTAGTCCCCTTGTCTAATACTTTGAATCGAATTTCATTTTGAGAAAACAATGAATGACTAACTAAATACAAGCAAATGATAAAAAAGAAGTTCTTAGGCATACATAAAAGTATTTTTTCAAAGTTAATTTATTTATTGCAAAGCGTTTAAGTTAAGAAAAGTTAATCCTCAATGGAGTTTATATCATTTGTTTAGCAAAGAACACTTTTCTTTCAATTTAATGAACAAAAAAGCCCTTTAACTCTCTTTAAATCAAATTAACAAATGTATTTTAATAAAGGTTAGATGCCTGAGTCAAATGTTCGACTCATGTTCACTCCCCAAAGACTTTTCTTGAACGCGATGCCTTTATTATTTAAGTATTAATATTCTCTATTTATTTAATAGTCCTTATAGTTAAGAAAGTATTTTTAATGACGAAAACATTTAAATTTTCGTCATTTTTTTCCATAAATTCAATTACCTATTCTTAAACGGAAACTCAACGCTCAAAAACTCCCAGCTCAATTTTATCTTGCCTTCGTTTGCCATGGTCGGCAATACTTCATACATAAGTGCTTCAACTAACTTATCGCTTTTGATGGGTTTTACCTTAATTCGAATGATGTCATTTTCTTGTTTATAATCATCAGCCAGATGCATATCCCATGCTTTACTCAAAATCAAAGTCCACGTTTCTTTATCAGGAATAGTAAAAAATCCATATTTGCCTTTTGGAATAACTTTACCTTCAACCATTATATCCTGACCAAAATCTATCCATGTAGCTTTGTGCGCTCCCGATGACCACACTTGATTGTAGGCAACTAATCCATTCCAAATATTCCGTCCTCTCACACTCGGTGAACCATATTCTATATGTATGTGATTTGTCCCAATCATAGCCATTGCTGTCATTTTAGGACTTTTGGGTTTTACTGCTGTCATACTGGTATCGACTTTGGGTTGGTGGTTTTCGTGTTGGGCAAAAACACCCGTTGGTAGTGCCCCCAAAAGCGTTAAAACGATGATTTTTTTCATGATTTTGTTTTTCGTTTAATTTAAACTTTCATTTTGAATTCTCTCAACAGACTTTTAATAAATTTTAGTAAGAAAAAGTTATTCCAGCACCAAATCCCATATCGCTATCATAATGAGATGAAATGCCCATGTTTTTGTTTACGATGTAACGAAATCCTGCCATGTATTCCTTATCTGTGTTAAGCATAAAACTCATTCTAAGTCGTTTCGTAATAGGCATATCTTCCCTCATAAGTTGAAAACGAACATTTCCATCTTGATAGATTTCAGCTTGACCAATTATAAGCAATGGCAGAGTGTAATTCACACCGACAGTAAAAAGACTTCTTTGGTCCTTACTATTTGACTGACCAAATAGATTTGTTTCTTGTTCATCAATTCCAAACTTTCTATAACGCCAATCAAAACCAATAAATGGCATTAACCATTGCATTTTACCAATGTATCGACCGATATGTGTTTCTACTTCGTATCCATGAAAATCATGATAGCCTAATCGCCATTCTGACCCAATACTCCAACGAGTACTTTGTAACATTGCCATTCCATCATTCCCACTGGTGGCAACATCATTTTCTACCATAAAATGAAATTTACGGTCGTCTGCGAATAATTTACGTTGGGCAAGTTTAGGATTGGGAATCAAAGGATTTGGCTTTTGATTTTCATAACTTAATACTCTTCCCATTCCGCTCATCATGTGATATAAGATATGACAATGGAAAAACCAATCTCCTTCAACATTGGCATTAAATTCTAATGTATCTGTCTCCATGGGCATTACATCTACGATGTTTTTCAAAGGAGCATTTTCTCCTTGACCATTGAGCAATCTAAAGTCATGACCATGTAGGTGCATTGGATGGCGCATCATTGAGCCATTGTAGAGAATAATTCTAACATTTTCTCCTTTTTTAATTAAGATTTTATCTGCTTCTGAAACGACTTTATTATCTATACTCCAAACATATCGATTCATATTACCGGAGAGTTTGAAGAACAATTCTTTGACTGGAGCTTCCTTGGGTAAAGCTGTGATAATCGGAGACTTCAACATCGCATAATTCAATGTAATAATATCTCCTAGCGCATTAGCATTATAACGATTTGGGTTATTATCATCTTGTTTAGCATCAGCATCACCTGTTATTTCGGGATACATCACCACATTCATATCCATTTGATTTAAACTCATAGCCATACCCATATCATCAAGTTCGCCATTCATCTTCATCATGTCATTCATCATCTTCATACCTTCAAAATATTTTAATCGAGGTAATGGTGATTTTAATTGTTTTACACCGTTCCCAATAAAAATAGAAGCAGAATTTGTTCGGTCTTCAGTAGTTGCTAAAAACTCAAAAGCTTTGTTTTCTGAAGGAATATCGACCAAAATGTCATACGTTTCAGAAACTGCAATAATCAATCTGTCGACCTCTACAGGTTCTACATCGTTGCCATCGTTTGCGACAACTGTAATTTTGCCACCGGCATAAGTCAGCCAAAAATAGGATGATGCGCCCCCATTTGAAATCCTTAACCTAACCTTATCTCCTGCTTTTAATTCTTTTCCTGAGATACTTTTAAGTTCAGAACTTGGTTTACCATTCATGAATATTTTTTCATAATAGACGTCACTCACGTCCATCGCTAACATCCGCTTCCATTCATTTTGCAACTTGGTCTTAAAATGTCCAGCGGAGATAGCTTCGCCATAACTTTGAACGGAATTTTTTTTCAATGCAGGATAATCGTTTGCATTATGTAGCATCCTGTGAATGTTCTCGGGTTTGAGATTGGTCCACTCACTCAAAACAATTGGCAGGGTAGGTAAATCGTCTATCCCTTTTCTAAACGTTGGGTCATTCGGTCTTTTTAACATGACAAAATTGCCATACATTCCTATTTGTTCCTGTAATCCTGAATGCGAATGGTACCAATGTGTGCCATTTTGGATAATTGGAAAACGATAGATATGAGTTGTATTAGGCCGAATGGGCATTTGTGTAAGATTGGGAACTCCATCTTCCTTATTTGGTAAAAAAAGCCCGTGCCAGTGCAATGAGGTTTCCTCCTTAAGTAGGTTATGAACGTGTATTTCAGCCGTATCACCTTCGGTAAATGTTAAAGTAGGCATTGGTATTTGACCATTAACTGCAATCGCTCTTTTTTCTTTACCTGCAAAATT
>JACCDI010923872.1_pt1 | contig 14668 bp, 12 predicted proteins | sample 7442791 | NCBI WGS metagenome assembly JACCDI01 (sample SAMN15323434, study PRJNA562643) | freshwater metagenome | isolation source: river surface water | place: USA:Blue River Watershed | collected 2017-08-15 | reverse complement strand
AGGCTGGTTCGGCAGCTGAGTAACGATGTATGGCTGGTAGTTGGGCTTGGCAATCCTGGGCCCAACTACCAATCCAATCGACACAACGTCGGGCACATGGTGCTCGACGTTTTGGCTAAACGCCACAGTGCAACATTTAAACTCCATAAGTCCATCGCGCTAACTGCGGAATGCCGCTTTGTCGCGGGTGGCAAGAAGGTCATCTTGGCCAAGAGCACAGGTTTCATGAACCTTTCTGGTGCTCCGGTGCAAGCGCTGATGAAGTTTTATTCAATTCCAATCGAACAGGTTCTCGTGGTTCACGATGAACTGGATATTCCATTCGGAGAAATTCGTCACAAAACCGCGGGTGGTCACGCGGGGCACAATGGTCTGCGAGACATCATCGCTAAGTGCTCGGCAGAGTTTCATCGACTCCGCTTTGGCATCGGAAGACCACCAGGTAGCCAAGAAGTTGCAAACTTCGTCCTTCAGGATTTCTCAAGTGTGGAGCGTAAGGAGCTGGCTGTGCTTTTGGAGCTGGCCGCCGATCAGGTTGAAGAAAAGGTCGCTTAGACTTACCTAGTGACCCTCCACCCGTTGATACAAGAGGTGGGTCAGTCGCACCCAAATCAATCTCCTAAGGGAGATTTCTTTGCACCGGTCACCTCGCACCCGTTTGTCATTAATCAGTGGTTAGCAAACGCAAAACACCCGCTGGTAGTGGTCACCCCATCCTCTCGGCAGGCTGAGGAGATCGCTAGTGCTACTCGAGAGCTAGCAGTCGAGACCGAAGTGATCGAATTTCCATCCTGGGAAACCCTGCCCCACGAAAGACTGAGTCCAGCAGCCGAAACCGTTGGTCGCCGACTGCGGGCTTTGCATCGAATGCTTGAGCTAAAGGCGGAAAGTAAGCCCTATCTGGTGTTGATGTCGGTCCGAGCTGCCTTGCAACCAGTGCTCGGTGGCCTAGAAGACCACCCGCCAATTCGGATTGAGCGCGGTCAGGAATACCTGCTTCCGGAACTTGCCCTCAAGCTGATCGAGATCGGCTATCAGCGCGTTGACATGGTCGTGAAGCGCGGCGAGTTTGCGATTCGCGGAGGTATTTTGGATGTCTTCCCGACCACTAGTGAGCATGCCCTGCGATTGGAATTCTTTGGGGATGAGCTCGAGGATATTCGAGAGTTTTCGGTTGCCGACCAGCGCTCGATCGATAGCCAAGTCAGCCAGTTTGATGTTTATCCAGCGCGAGAGCTCTTGATTACTCCTCAGGTTGCACTTCGAGCTCGCGAGATGACGCACGAATTCCCGAATCTAACCCAGATGCTGGAGAAAATTTCTAACGGCATGCCGGTCGAAGGCATGGAGTCGTTGGCTCCTGCCCTCGGTGTGAAGTTGGGGCCAATCACCGACTACCTTGGCAAAGATGCCATCGTGGTGTTACAGGATCCGCAAAAGATTGATCAGCGCGCCGAGAGCTTGATTCAAACCAACGAAGAGTTTCTCCATGCCGCTTGGGATGCGGCGATTTCTGGTTCGCAAGCGCCGATTGATTTAAGTGGCGGCAACTTTTTTACCGTCGACGAATTCATCTCGAAGGTCAAGAAAACCAATACCCTGGCCTCGCTCAGCGCACTTTTGGGTGAAGCTTCAAATGATCTTGGGTTTAGAGAAATCCCTCGGTTCACACCAGAGCAACCAGCGACCGAATGGCTGGCTGACTTGGTGTCCCAAAAGCACAAGATCGTGATCATGGCTCACGGTCACGGCAGCGCCGAGCGAGTGCTCGAGGTGCTAACAAAAGCAGAATTACCGGCAATCTTGACCGGAAGCATTGGACAGCTCAGCAGCGGGCACATCACGGTTTCGGTTGGGCAGTTTGCCCATGGTTTTGCTCACCTAGCCAGCAAGGTGGTGCTGCTCACTGAGGCTGAGTTCTTTGGGGTGGCGTCTTCGTACCTTGCTCCGAATGAGCGAAAGCTGGCTCGTCGTCGCGGACAGCAAGTTGACCCGTTGAGCCTCAAGCAGGGTGATTATGTGGTGCACGAGATTCACGGCATCGGCAGGTTTAAGGAGTTAGTTCAAAGACCAAGCGGAGTGGGAGCTCGCCAGCACTTCCGTGAATATCTCTTGATTGAATACGCACCGCCAAAGCGCAACTATCCAGCGGATACCTTGTTTGTCCCCACCGACCAGCTGGATATGCTCACCCGTTATGTCGGCGGTGAAGCGCCGGTGCTTTCAAAAATGGGCGGCACTGACTGGGCAAGAGTAAAGGGCAATGCCAGAAAGGCAGTCCGCAAGATTGCCATCGATCTGGTGAAGCTTTACTCGGCGCGCATGAAAAGTAAGGGTCACGCCTTCGGCCCAGATACCCACTGGCAGCAAGAACTTGAGGACGCCTTCACTTTTCAGGAAACTCCGGATCAGCTAACCACCATCGAAGAAGTGAAACGGGATATGGAAAAACCAATCCCGATGGATAGGTTGCTGGCGGGGGACGTCGGTTACGGCAAGACCGAGGTCGCGGTTCGAGCGGCATTCAAGGCTATTCAAGACGGCAAGCAGGTCGCCATGCTGGTGCCCACCACTTTGTTGGTTCGACAGCATCACGACACATTCGTCGAGCGATACGGTGGCTTCCCAATCACCATCAAGCCAATCTCGCGCTTTCAAACTGACAAGGAGGTCAAAGAGACGCTGCGCGGATTGGAAAACGGTGCGGTCGACATGATCATCGGCACCCATCGACTTTTGGGTCAGGGAGTGAAGTTCAAAGATTTAGGTCTAGTGATTATCGACGAGGAGCAGCGCTTTGGAGTCGAGCACAAAGAAAAGCTAAAAGACCTAAAGCACAATGTTGATGTTCTTGCCATGAGTGCCACCCCGATTCCTCGAACCCTAGAGATGGCGGTGACCGGGATTAGAGAGATGTCCACGCTGGCTACTCCTCCAGAGGAGCGTCACCCTATCCTCACCTACATCGGTGGTTACAGCGAGCAGCAGGTGGCGGCAGCCATCAGGCGTGAGTTGATTCGCGAGGGTCAGGTGTTCTTTGTACACAATCGAGTTTCAACTATCGACAAGGTGGCGGCAGATTTAGCAAAGCTGGTTCCAGAAGCCAGAATCGCGGTTGCTCACGGTCAGATGCCGGAGCATCAGCTGGAGCAAGTGGTTGTGGATTTTTGGGAGCGAAAGTTCGATGTTTTGGTATCAACCACGATCATCGAGACCGGCATCGATATTCCCAATGCCAACACTTTGATTGTGGATCGAGCCGAGAATTTTGGCCTCAGTCAGCTGCACCAGATTCGAGGCCGAGTTGGGCGTTCGAGGGAGCGCGGCTACGCCTATTTCTTCTACGACCCGTCCAAGACTCTGAGCGAAACTGCTCATGACAGGCTGGCGACAATTGCTTCGAACAACGAGCTCGGCAGTGGCATGCAGGTTGCCATGAAAGATCTAGAAATTCGCGGAGCGGGTAACCTTCTGGGCGGGGAGCAATCGGGCCATATCGCGGGAGTGGGTTTTGATCTCTACCTGCGCATGATCGGTGAGGCGGTTGCAGAGTTCAAGGGCGAGGACATTTCTTCCCCAGCCGAACTAAAACTGGAGTTGCCAGTTGATGCTCGTATTCCTCAAGAATATGTTGATTCTGAGCGCCTGAGACTAGAGGCATATCACAAGCTGTCCGCGGAGAGCGGGGCCAAGAGCGATCGAGCCAAACTTGATGCGATTTTTGCCGAGCTGGAAGATCGTTACGGCAAAGCACCGCAGCCGGTCAGAACTTTGATCGAGGTCACTAACCTGCGCCAGCAGGCCAATCGCTTGGGCTTGAAGGACGTAAATCTTTTAGGACTGCAGGCAAAATTCGCACCAGTTGAGTTGGATGATGCGCGTTTGGTTGCGCTGAGCCATCAGATTCCGGGGTTGAGATATCTGCAAACCTCGAAGCTGGTAACAATCCCATCTCCGACATCTTCCGATGGCGAACCGTTGCGAGATCAAGAGATGGTTGACTGGCTGTGGAAGATTTTCCAGGTCATCTTCGCAAAGGGGTAATGGTGCAAAAACTTGAGAGCTTGATCCAGACCGCACACCAACTGCGCGCTCCCGGCGGTTGCCCCTGGGATGCCGAGCAAACTCACCGTTCACTGGTGCAGTATCTGCTTGAAGAAACCTACGAATTAATTGACGCCATCGAATCTGGAGATCGCGACGAGGTTCTAGAAGAGCTGGGCGATGTCCTGTATCAGGTGATTTTTCATTCTGATTTAGCCTCCAATGGCACCCTGGGAGTGCCATTTGACCTTGAAGATGTGGCTAGCTTCATGGAGCAGAAGATGCGTTCTCGACACCCGCATGTGTTTGGTACCGCCGAGGAGCAGGAGGCGTATCGCGCCACTACCGGAGATGATGTGGTGCAGGTTTGGGAGGGCCACAAGAAAAAAGAGAAACCTAATCGCACCTCAGTCCTTGACGGTATTCCGCAGGCCATGCCGGCTTTGGCCTTGGCATCAAAAGTCATGGGCAAGGCAGAGAAGATTGGCCTGTTAGAAACCGCGGAGCAACCTGCAATTCCAATGGATTCAGAGGATGACTTGGGCAAGTTGCTGTTGGCCGTGGTGGCTAGCGCCAGGGCCGCTGGCTTGGACCCGGAGCGAGCACTGCGCGAGGCCACTAGAGAGTTGCAGGTAGAGATCAGAGCGGCCGAGATTTCCAGTGCTACCGATGCCGGCGTGATCGGCGTCGCAGACTAAGAAAAATGCTTTAGTTTTGCCCAGGCGATTGAGCAAAAATCGATTCGAAGTCGCTTAGGCTCTCATCCAGCACGGCGGTCACCGAGCGTTGGTCATCAGACTCCGCCCACCAGGTCAGCACAGACATCGATGCGGCAATCAAGGCCGATGAAATCATCTTGGGTCGAACTGAATTGGGCCCTTCGAATTTTGCAATCGCCGCTTCGAGAATCTTTCTGGCTTCCTCTAGCTGAGCATGACCCCAGCCATAAACCTCCGGAGAGGAGCCAATCAGTTTTAGGCGAAGCCTTACCGTGTCCGAGGAATTATCCAAAACACTTACTGCCCCTACCCAAGACTGGTGTAGCAGTTTGACCACTGAGGTCTCAGGATTATTGGCTAATTGGAGTTTCAGTTCTTCTGTGATTCGATGCATGCCACCCCAGACCACAGCCGCCTTGGATGGAAATATTCGAAATAGATTCGAGCGAGAAATACCGGCTTCAATCGCTACATCATCCATGGTGACCTTATCGATACCAAGTTCATTGAAGAGCTTCAGCGCGGTCAGCCCAACGGCCGCAGGGTCGGTAGTAACCGGCCTGCCTCGAGGACGCTTCTCAGAGGACTCCATCATTGCTCTGAAGATTAGCAATCATGGTTGCTAAACCATAGAAAAATCTGCTTCTGTGCCAAACTTGTCCGGTGGCCAACCAAGTAAATGCACCCAGAGGAATGCGGGATTTTCTTCCGCAGGACAAACTCAAGCGTGAGCAGTTGATCGCCACGGTAATCGAGAGTTACATCGCGCGCGGATTTCAACAAATTGAGACTCCTGTGCTCGAAGATCTGTCCCGCCTAACTTCTGGTCAGGGTGGCGACAATGAAAAGCTGGTTTTCAAGGTTCAAAAACGTGGTGACGAATTCACCCAGGCCTTAGAGCAAGGTGCTGAGCTTGCGGATCTAGGACTCAGGTTTGACCTGACAGTGCCACTGACTCGCTTCTACGCTTCCAACCACGCCAAACTACCCAGGGTCTTTAAAGCAATCCAAACCGGACCTGTCTTCCGTGCCGAGCGTCCACAAAAAGGTCGATACCGCCAGTTCATTCAGTGCGATATCGATATCATCGGAGATGACTCGATTCTTGCGGAGCTGGAGTTACTCTCCGCCTCGCTCGCCGCATTGCAGGCGATCGGCATCACAGATGCCACGATTCGGGTAAATCACCGAGAGTTACTGCGTTCAAATATCGAGTCGCTTGGCATCAGCTCCGAAGATGCACTAGCGGCCATGATCATCATCGACAAGTTGGACAAGATCGGCATCGAAGGCGTATCCGCCGAGTTGGCTGGGAAGTTCGGTGAATCGGTTGGAAATGCAGCAAAGTCATGGCTTTCTAAGATTGACTCCCAAGACATTCCTGCGTTGCTAAAGCCGATTTGGGATGGCTTGGGGGAGCGCTCCAACTCTTTGCGGTTTGATCCGACACTGGTTCGCGGTATGGGTTATTACACCGGAAGCATTTTTGAAATCGAGCACCCAGGTTCTGGGTCTTCGATTGGCGGTGGCGGTCGTTATGACGGCATGGTGGGCAAGTGGCTGGGAACTGATGCCCCTGCGGTTGGTATTTCACTCGGCATCGAGCGCATTGTTGATTTGATTCCTGAGAGTAGCGCCTCCCAAGACGCCGTAGTGCTGATTTTGGAGCCAGGTACCCAAGCGTTTGCTATTGGATTGCAACAAGAGTTGATTACCACAGGCAAGACAGTCCGGCTCGAGCAAAGACCTAAGAATCTAAAAGCATTGCTTGAGCAACTAGCTGATAACGGTTATCGAGAGTTTGCCATTGTCGACAAGGACGTATCGGACTTAGCCCAACTAGATTTCAAGCAAATCGGCTAATCGCATTAGAATTAGTGTCCGAACACAGCGTTGTTTTCGCCTCTTACAAATCACTTTTTAAATCTGCGCCCAAGCGCAATCAAAGGAGAAACCCTTGTCCATCATTACCGCTGTAGGCGCTCGCGAAATTCTTGACTCTCGCGGCAACCCAACCGTAGAGGTTGAAGTTTTGCTTTCCGATGACAGCTTTGGCCGCGCAGCTGTGCCTTCTGGTGCATCGACAGGTGCTTTCGAGGCTCACGAGTCGAGGGATGGCGACAAGTCTCGCTACCTTGGCAAGGGTGTTCAGAATGCAGTTCGCGCTGTGATCGAGACCATCGATGAGGCACTGGTTGACTTCGATGCAGCTGACCAGCGACTGGTTGATGCAGCGCTGATTGCAATCGACGGAACTGACAACAAGAGCAAGCTGGGCGCTAACGCAATCTTGGGTGTATCGCTAGCCAATGCTCGCGCAGCTGCCGAGAGCACCAACCTTCCGCTCTACCGTTACCTCGGTGGCTCGAATGCATATGTGCTGCCGGTTCCGCTGATGAACATCATCAACGGTGGTGCACACGCAGACACCGGTGTTGACATTCAGGAATTCATGATTGTCCCTCACGGTGCGGATTCTTTCTCCGAGGCACTTCGCTGGGGTGTTGAGGTTTACCACCAGCTAAAGAAGCTACTTTCCGAGAAGGGTCTAGCGACCGGTTTGGGTGACGAGGGTGGTTTCGCACCAGACCTACCAAACAACGCAGCTGCCCTAGAGCTTATTTCCGAGGCCATCGGGTTGGCTGGCTACAAGCTCGGCACCGAGATTGCCTTGGCTCTGGATGTTGCAGCTACTGAGTTCTATGACGAGAAGACTGGCAAGTACAACTTCGAGGGCAAGCAGCTTTCCAGCGACGAGATGATTGCTTACTACGCTGATCTACTTGCTCGCTTCCCACTGGTTTCCATCGAGGACCCACTAGCCGAGGACGACTGGGCAAGTTGGACCAAGATCACCGCAGCACTTGGTGACAAGGTTCAATTGGTTGGCGATGACCTATACGTAACCAACCCATCCAGATTGCAAAAGGGAATCGATCTAGCCGCCGGTAACGCAATCTTGGTGAAGGTAAACCAGATCGGAACCCTTACCGAGACCATGGACGCCGTATCACTGGCCCAGCGTCACGGCATGAAGGCCATCATCTCGCACCGCTCCGGTGAGACTGAGGACACCTTTATTGCAGACCTAGCGGTTGCTACCAACGCAGGTCAGATTAAGACTGGTGCACCTGCTCGTTCTGAGCGAGTTGCCAAGTACAACCAGCTACTTCGTATCGAGGAGGAGCTTGCAGACGGTGCGGTATACGCAGGTCGCAGCGCCTTCCCGCGTTACCAGGGGTAGATTCAATTAGTGATTGCTCGGGTGAGGCACTGCGCCTCCCCGAGCTTTCACACTTAAACTTCTTTGGCTATGGCTAGACCAATCCGACCCAGGGACGCAAAGGTTCCGGTTTCCCTAACTCAGGGAAAGCTGATGCTTCGCGCTGTAAAACTCAACAGCGTTACGGTGAGCATCATCATGGTGATTGTTGCCGGCACCTTTTTGATTTCATCTGACGTTCAGGCATTTTTGAACCAACGCCGGCAGATTGCCGAGATGGAAGTCAGCATCCAACAGGCCGAGCAGGCACTTGAGGACATGCAGGCGGAGCGCGATCGCTGGCAGGACCCGGTCTACATTCGCTCTCAGGCTCGAGACCGGCTGTATTACGTGCTGCCTGGGGAAGTTTCCTATCTCGTCATGGATGCCGAAGGCTTTGATGCCACTGATACTTCCGGCACGGTTGGAGCGCTGTTGGCCGCCAAGCGAAATGCCGATGAGATTTCACTCGAGGTGGCAGCCGCTAATGAGAACTGGGTCGACGCCCTGATTGAGTCGGGGCTGCGGGCCGCGCTCGATAAGCCCAAGGAAAAGTAATGCCGGAATCACCAGTTACAACTGAGGATGTCGCCGAGGTGACCAGGCAACTTGGTCGCCCGGCAAGAGACATTTTGGCAATCGCATCCAGATGTGTTTGCGGCAGACCTCTGGTGGTGAAAACCAAACCCCGACTCGAAAATGGGACGCCATTTCCAACCCTTTACTACTTGACGCAACCGGCTGCAACTGCGGCCGTTTCGACCCTGGAGGCCTCCGGTTACATGGCGGAACTTCAAGAACTTTTATCTCAGGACGAAGCGATTGCGGCGCAATATCTGGCTGCTCACGAAAGCTATTTGGCAGAACGTGAGGCGATTGAGCCGGTCGAAGAATTGAAAGACTTTTCTGCCGGTGGTATGCCGACCAGAGTCAAATGCCTACACGCGTTAGTCGGTCACGCACTTGCCAAAGGTCCCGGAGTCAACCCGATCGGTGACCTAGCTTTGACCGCGCTGTCGTGGTCTCCTGAGGTTTGTAAGTGCGTTTAGCACTTTTGGTTTTGGGGCTGCTGCTTGCACCTGCGACCATCGCCGACAACTGGTGGATTCAAAGCTATGAATTCGACCAAACCAAGTTGGATGGCTCAGGAGTGATAATCGCGGTTATTGATACTGGAATCGACACCACCCACCCGGACCTTGCGGGAACGGTGGTTGACGGCGTTGATTTTTCGACGGTCGGAGTGCCCAATGGCACGTCTGGGGTTGGCAGTTCGGCATTTCACGGCACCATGGTGGCCTCGCTAATTGCAGGGCAAGGCAGTTCCGAGTCCGGAGTTATCGGGGTGGCCCCCAAGGCCAAGTTGCTTTCGATTTCTATCGGGCTCGGGGTTCCAGGTTCTGACACCGATGCACAGATCGCCGAGGCGGTGCGCTGGGCGGTTGATCACGATGCCGACATAATCAATCTCTCGCTCACCAGAAACTCGCAGGTTTGGCCCAAGAGTTGGGATCAGGCATTTAGCTATGCATTCGAAAACGATGTGATTGTGGTGGCTGCTGCGGGTAACCGTTCGGATAAGTCCGCAAGCCCATCCGCTCCGGCAACCATTCCCGGTGTGGTATCAGTTGGTGGCGTTACCAAGAATCAACAGCCAGCTGAAGCGTCTACCGCGGGTCTTGGCATCGCCATCTCGGCACCTTCCGAAGATCTTTTAGGAGCATATCCTGGCGAGAGCTACCGAGTTTGGGATGGTTCATCTGCCGCAGCTCCGTTGGTGTCCGGGTTGTTGGCGTTGATGTCGCAGGCGGATCCGAAGGCCTCGGCCAATGACCTGATACAGCGCTTGATCAGCTCTGCCACCGACCTTGGCGAGCCAGGATTTGATGCCAATTACGGTCACGGCCTAATCAACCCAAAGGCCGCTTTGAGCTCCAAAGCGCTGGCTCAAGACAATCCGCTCGGATCACTTGCTAACTGGATAAAGCAGTATCGCTCCGCTAACGATGAGGAGCAATCCGAACTAGTGATGCCGGATCAGCCAATGCCGGTTTCAGTTCAAGCCACTTTGGATGCTGCGCCGGAGAAAGAAAACCTTGAGCCAGTTAGCCAATCTCCCTTTGAAGCATGGCTGAATCCGCTACTCTATTGGCTGTTAGCACCCCTTGCACCGTTGCTCTGGATTGTCCTGCGTCGCAAGCGTAAGGGGCAAGCTAGAGCCTTGAAGAAGACCAAAGGTAAGCAGCAACATGACAGTAGCGTCAACTAAGTCCGTAACCCCAGATCAGGTGGCGAAGGAAATCTTGAACCCAAAGCCAGCTCAGAAGATTTTGATCATCGGTGGAGGTTATGCAGGTTTCTACACCGCTTGGAAGCTTGAGAAACTGCTCAGGCGTGGCGAGGCCGAGGTTACCCTGGTGGATCCGCTGCCATATATGACCTACCAGCCATTTCTTCCTGAGGTGGCGGCGGGCTCAATTGAGGCTCGTCACGTTGTGGTCTCGCACCGTCAGCACCTGAGAAAGACCAACTTGGTTTCCGGCAAGCTGACCAAGGTAAACCACAAGACTCGCAAGGCAACCATCGCTATCGAAGGTGGTAAGCCAATCAACCTGGACTATGACCAGATCATCATGACCGCTGGTGCGGTAACCAGGACTTTCCCAATCAAGGGAATCGCCGAGAATGCGATCGGCATGAAGACCATCGAAGAGGCGGTAGAAGTTCGCAACCGTCTGGTTGGAAACTTTGAGCGCGCAGCAGCGCTTCCGAAGAGCTCCAAACTGCGCCAGCGTCTGTTGACCACCGTGGTAGTAGGTGGTGGCTTCGCAGGTATCGAGACTTTTGCAGAGCTTCGCAGTGCAGCAACCCACCTGCTGCGCTACTACCCTCAGATTGAATTTGACGAGATTCAGTTCCACCTGATTGAGGCAATGGGACGAATCATGCCTGAGGTTTCGCTTGCCACCAGCGAGTGGGTAATCGACAACCTAGCTAAGCGAAGCGCCAAGATTCACTTGAACACTCAGCTTGAGTCAGCAGAAGGCGGCGTTATCAAGCTATCGACCGGCGAGAGCTTCGAGTCTGATCTAATCATCTGGACCGCAGGTGTAGCAGCCGCACCGGTTGCCAAGAACACCACATTCCCGCTTGACGCTCGCATGCGCATCACTGCAAATGCCAAGCTTCAGATTGTGGATGGCGACAAGCCAGTAGGAGATGCCTGGACCGCTGGTGACGTCTCTGCAGTGCCAGATTTGTCAGGTGGTGGAGTTGGTGGCTACTGCGTTCCAAATGCTCAGCACGCGGTTCGCCAGGCCAAGCTCTTGGCCAAGAACGTGGTGGCTTCGATTCGCGGCGAACAGCCTCGTGAGTACCTACACAAGAACCTAGGTGCGGTTGCGGGCCTTGGTATTGGAGTGGGTGCGTTCCAGTCCGGCAAGTTGGGACTAACCGGATTTGTTGCATGGGTTATGCACCGCGGTTACCACGGCTTGGCAATGCCAACCTGGGAGCGTAAGATTCGCGTGGTTTCCGGCTGGGTATGGAACTTCATTCTTGGTCGCGACCTAGTTTCGCTCGAGCAGGTGCGCTCTCCGCGATTATTCTTCTCAACCTGGGCAGCCCGTCCAGGTAAGTAGAAACTTACCTAACTAGAGGCCCAGGAGACTGGGCCTTTAGTTTTGCCCCGATAGCCCAATGGCAGAGGCAGACGACTTAAAATCGTCACAGTGTGGGTTCGAGTCCCACTCGGGGCACTGCCAGCAAATTTCCAGAAAACTCGCTTACTCTTGGTATGTCTTAGTCAAGGAGTGTTTGTGGAAATTGCAGTTTGGATCATTCTCGGTCTAGTAGTAGTTGCGGGCATATGGCTCTGGGCAACCTACAACGGCCTGGTTACGCTCAAAGTTCGCGTCGACGAAGCCTGGAGCGACATCACCATCCAGCTAAAGCGCCGTGCTGATCTAATCCCAAACCTTATTGAGACGGTGCGCGGTTATGCCACTCACGAGCGCGAAGTCTTTGACGCGGTAACCCGCGCTCGCGCCGCCACAGTATCTCCAGAGGCACTATCGCACCCGGCTCAGGCAGCTGCTGCCGAGGGGGAGCTGCAGGGTGCCCTAAAGAGCTTGTTTGCCGTCTCTGAGGCCTACCCTCAGCTGGTGGCATCGGCTAACTTCCTAGAGCTACAGCGTGAACTGACCGACACTGAAGACAAGATCATGGCCGCTCGCCGCTTCTTCAATGGTGGAGTGCGTGAGCTCAACACCAAGATTCAGCAGTTCCCGACCAACATCTTTGCCCGCTCCCTTGGCTTTACCTCACGCGAGTTCTTTGAGGTTGAGAATCCTGCCGCGATTCAAGAGCCACCTCAGGTCAAGTTCTAAGAGGTCACTTTGTATTCGGCCATTGCCGCGAATAAGCGCAACACATTCCTAATCGTTGGTGGCTTTGTGCTGCTGCTGGGAGGCCTTGCCTACTGGTGGGGCACCGCCAGTGGAAATGGATCGAGCGCATTTTGGATCATTGCCTTTGTATTTGGATATGCACTTTTCCAATACTTTGCCGCGAGCTCTCTAGCGATTGCAATGAGCGGTGCTCACCAAATTCAAAAGGCTGATAACCCAAGGCTTTGGCGAATAGTGGAGAATCTATCGATTTCTCAAGGCATGCCAATGCCAAAGGTCTACATCATCAACGACCCAGCTCCCAACGCATTTGCCACCGGCCGTGATCCAAAGAATGCAATTGTGGCGGCTACCACGGGGCTAATGGACATCATGAATGACAGCGAGCTCGAGGGCGTCATGGCTCATGAACTCGGACACGTCAAGAATTACGATATTCGAGTCTCGACCATCGTTTTCGGTTTGGTTTCGGCGGTTGGAATCCTGGCCGACTTCGCGATTCGCATGGCTTGGTTCTCAGGGGCTAGCCGAAACCGCGATGCCGGTCAGCTCCAAATCGTACTGATCCTGATAGGTGTTGCCGGTTGGATTATTGCAGCGCTGATCGGACCTCTGGTCTCAGCCGCAGTCTCAAGGCAGCGCGAGTATCTTGCAGATGCTACCGGTGCTCAAATCACGAGGTATCCAGAAGGTTTGGCATCGGCATTGCAAAAGCTCGGTGAATACGGTCGCCCAATGCGCCGAGCATCTAGCTCAATGGCCCACATGTACATCAACGACCCAATCAAGCCTGGCTTTGTCGAGCGTGCATTCTCAACCCACCCGCCAATTCCAAAGCGCATCGAGCGGCTAAGCAAGATCGGTTCGAGTTTCTAATCGCTAGACTTTGAAGCACCTTGAGATTGAAGGTTGCCAATGGTTAGCTCCAAAGTTCCAACGCTGAATGAGTTTTATGATGCCCTGGAGACCGTTCGCGCGATCGCGGTCAAGACTCCGGTCATGGAAAGCCACTGGCTATCAGAGCTAACCGGTCAGCCAGTTTGGTTCAAGTGTGAGAATTTACAGCGCACCGGCGCTTATAAACTCCGCGGTGCCTACAACCTAATGAGTCAGCTCACCGACGCCGAAAAGGCGAGGGGAGTGGTCGCTGCCTCGGCCGGTAACCACGCCCAGGGCGTGGCGCTGGCTGCCAAGGTGCTAGGCATTAAGGCCACCATCTTTATGCCGGTCGGAGCTTCGCTGCCAAAGTATGAGGCGACACTGGGCTATGGCGCCAATGTTGTGCTCACCGGAGCGATCTTTGATGAGACCCTAACTGCCGCCAAGGAATTCACCACCAAAACCGGTGCGGTCTTTATCCCGCCTTTTGATCACCTTGACATCATCCGCGGGCAGGGCACTGTCGCGCTGGAAATCATGGAACAGCTTCCAGAGGTTGACAACATCCTTGTCTGTCTAGGAGGCGGTGGGCTAACCGCTGGGGTCGCAACCGCTGCCAAGCTAAAGGCGAAAGCGCTGGGTCGCAAGGTCAAGGTCTATGCGGTGCAGGCCGAGATGGCAGCAAGTTGGCCGGGTTCTCTAAAAGCTGGAAAGCCAACCGAAATCAAGATTCAGCCCACCATCGCCGATGGAATTGCGGTCGCTAAGCCGGGCAAGATTCCATTCGATTTGGTTGAAGAGTTTGTTGACAAGGTAGTGACCGTAACGGAAGACGAAATTGCCAAGGCGATGTTGATGGTAATGGAGCGTTCCAAGCTGGTAGTAGAAGCCGGTGGCGTAGTCGGCGTGGCCGCCGTTTTGGCGGGCAAGTTAAAGCTCAAGGGAACCACTGCAATCGTGCTTTCGGGTGGCAATATCGATCCGTTGTTGCTGCAGCGAGTGATTCGTCACGGTCTGGCTGCATCCGACCGCTACACCAACATCTCGGTAATGCTTCCAGACCGTCCAGGTCAATTGGTTCGGACCGCCGAGGCCGTGGCTGCTGCTCATGCCAACGTTGTTGAGGTTCTGCACACCAGACACGGCAACGGCTTGCAGATTTCTGAGGTTGAATTAAATCTGAGTGTCGAAACCAGAGGTAAAGAACATCGCAAGGATCTAATGAAGTCCCTCAAGGCTGCCGGGCTAAACCCTAGGCTGCACGAAGACTAGAACTCGAAGTTCTCCACAGCAACAATCTCAACCGTAATCTCTTTGCCGTTCGGGGCTGAGTAAGTGACCTTGTCGCCGACTTT
>JACCDI010518759.1_pt1 | contig 14668 bp, 10 predicted proteins | sample 7442791 | NCBI WGS metagenome assembly JACCDI01 (sample SAMN15323434, study PRJNA562643) | freshwater metagenome | isolation source: river surface water | place: USA:Blue River Watershed | collected 2017-08-15 | reverse complement strand
GTTCCCGGTGGCGATCGCCGCCGGAAACACCTTTGTGCTCAAGCCCCGCCCGCTGGACCCCTCGCCTTCGCTGTTCATGGCCGAGCTGCTGAAACAGGCGGGTCTGCCGGACGGCGTGTTCAATGTGGTGCAGGGCGACAAGGAGGCGGTGGATGCGCTGCTGGTGCACCCGGACGTCAAGGCGATCAGCTTTGTCGGCTCCACACCCATTGCGAATTACATCTACGAAACCGGTGCGCACCACGGCAAGCGGGTGCAGGCCCTGGGCGGCGCCAAGAACCACATGGTGGTCATGCCCGATGCCGACATCGACCAGGCGGTGGATGCGCTGATCGGTGCGGCCTATGGCTCGGCCGGTGAGCGCTGCATGGCGATTTCGGTCGCGGTGCTGGTCGGCGATGTGGGCGAGAAGATCATGCCCAAGCTGATCGAGCGCACCAAGGCGCTCAAGGTGCTCGATGGGGAGAACCTCGCCGCCGAGATGGGCCCGATCGTGACCGAAGCCGCGCGCAGCCGCATCCGTGGCTACATCGACGCCGGTGTGGCCGAAGGCGCCCAGCTGCTGGTCGATGGCCGCCAGTTTGACGGCGCCAAAGCCGGCGCCGGTTGCGAGCAGGGCTTCTGGCTGGGCGGCACGCTGTTCGACCACGTGCGCACCGACATGAAAATCTACAAGGAAGAGATCTTCGGGCCAGTGCTCCCTTGCGTGCGGGTGCCGGACTTTGCCACCGCGGTGCAGATCATCAACGACCACGAGTTCGGCAACGGCGTGAGCTGCTTCACCCGCGATGGCAACGTGGCGCGCGAGTTTGCGCGCCGCATCCAGGTGGGCATGGTGGGCATCAATGTGCCGATCCCGGTGCCCATGGCCTGGCACGGCTTTGGCGGCTGGAAGCGTTCGCTGTTTGGCGACATGCACGCCTACGGCGAAGAGGGCGTGCGCTTCTACACCAAGCAAAAGAGCGTGATGCAGCGCTGGCCCGAGAGCATTGGCAAGGGCGCCGAGTTCGTGATGCCGACCAGCAAGTGAACCGGGCCGTGCTCCGGGCTGGACCCGGGGCTCCATGTCGCTTGCACCGTGCCGCACCCGTCATGACCGGGGTGGCCTGACCTCATCTGTCGCTGCGCGCCAGCAAATCGGCCAAACCACCCCGGCCACGCCAAGCGCTGCATGCGTGACGTCCATCGCTGCGATTGCCGTGCACAATCGCCGCCAGAGGAGACCATCCGATGAGCGAAAACACCTTCGACTACATCATCGTCGGCGGCGGCACGGCGGGCAGCCTGCTGGCCAACCGGCTCAGTGCCGATGCCCGCAAAAGGGTGCTGCTGATCGAAGCCGGCAAAAAGGACGATTACCACTGGGTGCACATCCCGGTGGGCTACCTGTATTGCATCGGTAACCCGCGCACCGACTGGCTCTACCAGACCGAGCCCGCCGCCGGGCTGAACGGGCGCACGCTGCGTTACCCGCGCGGCAAGGTGCTGGGCGGCTGCAGCAGCATCAACGGCATGATTTACATGCGGGGGCAATCGCGCGACTACGACCAGTGGGCCGCGATCACCGGCGACGACAGCTGGCGCTGGGACCAGAGCCTGCCCTATTTCCTGCTGCACGAAGACCACCACAAGGGCGCCCATGCGCTGCATGGCGCCAAGGGCAGCAAGAGCCCGCTGCTTGACCGCGAATTGCCCCAAGGCAGCTACCTGCACACCCTGCGCGGGCGCGGCGCAGGCGGTGAATGGCGCGTGGACAAGCAACGCCTGCGCTGGGAGGTGCTCGACGCCTTCGCCCAGGCCGCCCAGCAGGCCGGCATTCCGGCCACCGACGACTTCAACCGCGGCAACAACGAGGGCGTGAGCTATTTCGAGGTCAACCAGAAGGAGGGCTGGCGCTGGAACACCGCCAAGGCCTTCCTGCGGCCGACCTGCTACGGCAGGCCCAACTTCGAGCTGTGGACCAAGGCCCAGGTCAGCAAGCTGCTGATCGACAAACCCGCCGATGGCCGCCTGCGCTGCACCGGCGTGCAGGTCTGGTCGGGCACCGAAATGGTCAAGGTCCAGGCCCGCTGCGAGGTGATCCTGAGCGCTGGCAGCATCGGTTCGGTGCAGATCCTCGAGCTCTCGGGCATTGGCGACGCGGACCTCCTGCGCGAGCGCGGCATCACCCCGGTGCACCACCTGCCGGGTGTGGGGGCCAATCTGCAAGACCACCTGCAGATCCGCACCGTCTACAAGGTCCAGAACGCCCGCACGCTCAACACGCTGGCCAACAGCCTGTGGGGCAAGGCCATGATCGGCGCCGAGTACCTGTTCAAGCGCACCGGCCCGATGAGCATGGCGCCCAGCCAGCTTGGCGCCTTCACCAAAAGCGACCCCTCGCGCCCCTGGCCCAACATCCAGTACCACGTGCAGCCGCTCAGCCTGGACGCCTTTGGCGAACCGCTGCACCGCTTCCCGGCCATCACCGCCAGCGTCTGCAACCTCAACCCGAGCAGCCGCGGCAGCGTGCACATCAAGACGCCGCGCTTTGAAGACGCACCGGCCATCGCCCCCAACTACCTCTCGACCGATGAAGACCGCCAGGTGGCCGCCGACAGCCTGCGCGTGACGCGCCGCATCCTGCAGCAGCCGGCCATGGCCAAATACCAGCCCGAAGAGTTCAAGCCCGGCCCGCAGTACCAAACCGACGAGGAACTGGCGCGGCTGGCGGGCGACATCGCCAGCACCATCTTCCACCCGGTGGGCACCACCCGCATGGGGCGCGAGGACGACCCGATGGCCGTGCTCAACGCGCGGCTGCAGGTGCGCGGTGTGGCCGGGCTGCGCGTGGTCGATGCGGGGGCCATGCCCACCATCACCAGCGGCAACACCAACAGCCCGACCTTGATGATCGCCGAGCGGGCCGCGCAATGGATCGCCGAATCGGCCGCCGACTGAGGCGCGGCGCTTCCCGTACGCGGGCCCTGCTCAGGGATTACCCCTGAATCGGGTAATCCCTGAGGCTGACGCCGGCGGTGCACCGGTACAGTGCAACACACCGAAGCAGGACACACCCGCTTCACGAGGGCCGAGGAGACAACCCGACCTCCATAACTCGAACAGAACACGAGCATCCGAACGAGATGTGACGTTTTCAGGCGCCGCGCAAGCGGCGTTTTTTTTGTCCGTGGGACAATCGGCGCCGTGGAACTGCTGTTTATATCGCTGGCCTCGCTGCTGGCCGGGCTGGTCGATTCGATCGTGGGCGGCGGTGGCCTGATCCTGTTGCCCGCGCTGTTCGCCACCTTCCCCCAAGCCGCCCCGGCCACCCTGTTTGGCACCAACAAAAGCGCCTCGATCTGGGGCACGGCCTTCGCCACGGTGCAATACAGCCGGCGGGTCCGCCTGCCCTGGCGCGCCCTGCTGCCAGCGGGTGTGGCGGGGCTGCTGGGCTCGCTGGTCGGCGCCTGGACCGTCACCCAGGTGGACCCGACCCTGTTTCGCAAAGCCCTGCCGCTGCTGCTGAGCGTGCTCTTGCTCTACACCCTGGCGCGCAAGGAGTTGGGACAGGCCCATGCCCCGCGCTTTGCCGGACAGCGCGAGGCCCTGGTCGCCTCCGGCATCGGTCTGGTGATCGGTTTCTACGACGGCTTCTTCGGCCCAGGCACGGGCAGCTTCCTGGTGTTCGCGTGGGTGCGGCTGCTGGGCTACGACTTTCTGCATGCCTCGGCCTCGGCCAAGTTCATCAACACGGCCACCAATTTTTCGGCGCTGATGCTGTTCGCCTGGCAAGGGCATGTGTGGTGGCATCTGGCGCTGGCCATGGCCCTGGCCAACATCGCAGGCAGCCTGATCGGCACCCGCCTGGCCCTCCAGCATGGCGCGGGCTTTGTGCGGCAGGTGTTCATCCTGGTGGTGCTGGCCCTGATCTGCAAGACCGCCTGGGACACCTGGTTCAAGACCTGAATCAGGGCCTGCGCCCAAACGGCAGCCGCCCCGCATATTGGGCCAGTGCCACACCCAGCAGCGTGACACCGGCCCCGGCGATCTTGATCCAGGTGTAGTGTTCACCGGTGAGCGCCCAGGCAAACACGCCCGCCACCGGCGGCATCAGGTACATCAGTGGCGCGGTGCTGGCCACGCCGCGCACCGCATTGATCCAGCCCCAGGCCAGCCAGCCGGCAAAGGCCGACACCACCACCGACCAGAACAGCCCCAGCCAATCCCACAGCGACAGCGTGGGCCAGGGCACCTGGGCCACCACCGGCAGCGACCACAGCAGCACCGGCACGCTGCCCAGCAAGGTGGCATAGCCCATGGTGATGACCGAGCCGACCCGCTCGATCATCGGTTTGGCGGCCACCGTGTAATACGAAAAGAAACTGGCGGCCACGAGCAGCAGCAGGTCACCACCGCCCGCCCGCCACTGGCCGCCCAGCAGCTTGTCGGAGAGGAACATCAGCACCCCCGCACAGGCCAGCGCGACACCGATGACCTGCGCCGGCAGCAAGCGCTCGAGCCCGCGCCAGCGCAGGATCATGAGCGTGAAGATGGGGCCGCAGGCCAAGATGACCGAACTCGAGAAAGCGGTGGACCAGTGGATGCCGTAGGTCACCATGCCCACATGCAGCGAATGGCCCACAAAGCCCAGCCAGGCCAGCTGGCGCAAATCGGCGCGGCCCACGGGGGGCAACCACCGGCCCAAGCGCCAGCGGAACATCAGCAATGCGCAAGCGGGCATGATGAGGTAGCGCGCCAGCAGAAAGCCCCCGGGCGAGATCAGGCCAAAAAGGTACTTCTGCAGCGTGAAGTTGGCGCCCCAGACCACAATCAAGCACAAGGCCACGATCAAGGCCAGCTGCTGGTGGGGATGCTCACTGCCATGGACGCGACTGGACATGTCCCATTGTCCGAAAGCAGCCCCCCGGTGCCTGTCCTGCACCCGACACCCACACACCATGCGTCTTTCGTCCATCCATCATGCGCTGATTCCCCCCCTGGCCATGGCCGTGCTGGCCGGCGCCAGCGCGCTCGACAGTCTGATGCCGCTGGCCGGTCCGGTGCTGCGTGGCCTGATGCTGACGCTGGCCGTGCTCTCTGCGGTGCACCATGCCGAAGTGGTGGCCCACCGCACCGGCGAGCCCATGGGCACCCTGGTGCTGGCCCTGGCGGTGACCGTGATCGAGGTGGCCCTGATCCTCTCCTTCATGCTGGTGGACAGCGCCAGCAAAGCCAGCCTGGCCCGCGACACGCTGTTCGCGGCGGTGATGATCATCTGCAACGGGGTGGTCGGCCTGTGCCTGTTGGTCGGCGGCTGGCACCACCGCGAGCAGGTGTTCCGGGTCCAGGGCATCGGCCCGGCCCTGGCCGCGCTGCTGGCCCTGAGCACCCTCTCGCTGGTGCTGCCGACCTTCACCACCAGCTCGGCCGAAGGCACCTACACGCCATCACAGCTGATCTTCGTGGCCATCAGTTCGCTCGCCCTGTGGTGCGCCTTCACCTTTTTCCAGACGATTCGCCACCGCGACTACTTCCTGCCCGACGACGCCACCGAAAACACCCGCACCCATGCGGCACCGCCCAGTGGGCTGCACGCCGGGGGCAGTCTGGTGGCGCTGCTGGTGTGTCTGGTGGCGGTGGTGGGGCTGGCCAAACAGCTCTCGCCCCTGATCGAGTCGACCTTGCAGGCCTGGGGCGCGCCACAGACGCTGGTGGGCATCGTGATCGCCTTGCTGGTGCTCATGCCCGAAACCCTGGCCGCGCTGCGCGCCGCGCAGGCCAACCGGCTGCAGACCAGCCTGAACCTGGCGCTGGGCTCGGCCCTGGCCAGCATCGGCCTGACCATCCCTGCGGTGGCAATCGCCGCCGTCTGGCTGGGTTTTCCGCTCACGCTGGGGCTCGACAGCAAAGACCTGGTGCTGCTGGTGCTGACCTTCATGGTCGGCAGCATCACGCTGGCACACGGGCGTACCAGCATGATGCAAGGCGCGGTGCACCTGGTGATCTTTGCGGCCTTCCTGTTCCTCGCGCTGGTACCTTGAGCGGCAAGGCTCAGGCGGCGCTGCAGACCGGCACGCGCGGCGCGATCGCGCACATCAGCTCGTAGCCCACGGTGCCTGCGGCCTGCGCCACCTCGTCGATCGAGAGCAGGGCGCCCGAGTCGGCGCGGCCCCAGAGGGTCACGGTGCTGCCAAACCCTGCCTGCGGCAGCGTGCTCAGGTCCACCGTCAGCATGTCCATGCTCACCCGCCCCAGGGTGCGGCTGCGCACCCCGTCGACCAGCACCGGGGTGCCGGTCGGGCACAGGCGCGGGTAGCCGTCGGCATAGCCACACGCCACGATGCCGATGCGCATCGGCCCCGGCGCGGTGAAGGTGGAGCCGTAGCCCACGGTGTCGCCGGCGGACAGGTGCTGCACGCCGATGATGCGCGAGGCCAGCGTCATCGCCGGGGCCAGGCCCCAGTGGGCGATGTCGTGCTCGGGAAAGTCGGGCGCGCTGCCGTACACCGCGATGCCCGGGCGGATCCAGTCGGCACGCACCGGCGCCTGGGCGCCGAAACGCAGCGACGCCGCGCTGTTGGAGAGGCTGCGCTCGCCGGGCAGGTCGCGGGTGGTCTCGAGGAAGGTGCGCACCTGGTGGTCGATGCCGCGCGGGCCGTCGGCGTCGCTGAAGTGCGTCACCAGCGTGATCTCGTCGACCTGCGGCAATGCGTTCAGGCGAGTCCACGCGGTGCGATAGGCCTGCGGCGCGAACCCCAGACGGTTCATGCCGGAGTTCATCTTGAGGAACACGCGGTGCGGCACATGCGTCTTGTGCAGGGCCAGCATGTCGATCTGCTCGTCGCAGTGCACGGTGTGCCACAGCGACAGGCGCGAGCACAGCTCCAGGTCGCGCGCCTCGAACACGCCCTCGAGCAGCAGGATCGGACCGCGCCAGCCCAGCGCGCGCACGCGCTCGGCCTCCTGCAGGTCCAGCAGCGCGAAGCCGTCGACGCCGCGCAGGCCGTCCCACACGCGCTCGATGCCATGGCCGTACGCATTGGCCTTGACCACACCCCAGACGCGGGCATCGGGGGCCGCAGCCCGCAGGCGCGCGAGGTTGGCGCGCAGGGCGCCGGCGTGGATGGTGGCCTGGATCGGACGGGGCATTTCAGGGGGAAGGCAGGGGTCTCACGGGGATTGTGGCACCACCCCGCGTGATATAACCCCCAGCTGTTTTTGGAGACGGCATCACGCCGCGTCCCGCCTGCACGGGGCCCGCGGCCGCACACGAATGAAGCGCGGCTTTTACACCATCATGTCGGCGCAGTTCTTCTCCTCGCTGGCCGACAACGCATTGTTCGTGACAGCGGTGGAACTGCTCAAGTCCGGCGGTGCGCCCGAGTGGCAGCGCGCAGCATTGGTGCCGATGTTCGCGCTGTTCTACGTGGTGCTGGCGCCCTTCGTCGGCGCCTTCGCGGACGCCCAGCCCAAGGGCCGGGTGATGTTCATCAGCAATTCGATCAAGGTGGTCGGCTGCCTGATGATGCTGTTTGGCAGCCACCCGCTGCTGTCGTACGCGGTGGTGGGCCTGGGCGCGGCGGCGTATTCGCCGGCCAAGTACGGCATCCTCACCGAGCTGCTGCCGCCGTCGCAGCTGGTCAAGGCCAACGGCTGGATCGAGGGCCTGACCATCGCCTCCATCATCCTGGGCATCCTGCTGGGGGGCATGTTGATCAGCGCGAAGGTGGCCGGCCCCATGCTGGCGATGGACCTGCCGCTGCTGGACACCGGCATCGACACCCCGCCCGAAGCCGCGATCTCGCTGCTCATTGCCGTCTACGGCCTGGCCGCCTGGTTCAACACCCGCATCCCGCTGACCGGCGTGCTGATGCGGCCGATCCCGCCCAACCCGCTGGCGCTCGTGCCTGATTTCTGGAGCTGCAACAGCCGCCTGTGGCGCGACAAGCTGGGCCAGATCTCGCTGGCCACCACCACCCTGTTCTGGGGCGTGTCGGGCAACCTGCGCTACATCATCCTGGCCTGGAGCGCCGCGGCGCTGGGCTACAGCACCACCCAGGCTTCCGCGCTGACCGGCGTGGTGGCGGTGGGCACCGCGGTGGGCGCCATCGTCGCGTCCATGCGCATGCGGCTGGACATGGCCACCAGCGTCATGCCCCTGGGCATCGGCATGGGCCTGCTGGTGGTGCTGATGAACTTCATCGACAACGTGTGGGTGGCCGCACCCTTCCTGATCCTGTTGGGGGCGCTGGGCGGCTACCTGGTGGTGCCGATGAACGCGCTGCTGCAGCACCGCGGGCACAACCTCATGGGCGCGGGCCGCTCGATCGCGGTGCAGAACTTCAACGAGCAGGCCTGCATCCTGGGGCTGGGCGCGCTGTATGCGCTGTCCACCGGGCTGGGCGTGTCGGCCTTCGGCGCGATCACCGGCTTCGGCCTGATCGTCGCCAGCGTGATGTGGCTGATCCAGCGCTGGCACGCCAGCAACCTGGTGCAGCACAAGGACGAGGTCGAGCACCTGCTCGAGATCGCGCGGCACGACAAGACCCATGGCTGATCCCGTGGCGGCGGCCGCCGACGGGCGGCTCAAGCCCGTCCTGGCCCTGACCGTCAACGCCCTGGTGTGGGGCCTGTCCTGGTGGCCGCTGCGCGAACTGCAGGCGCTGGGCCTGCACCCCCTCTGGTCGACCGCGGGCGTCTACCTCCTGTCCCTGGGCGTGCTGCTGGCGCTGCGCCCGCGCACGCTGGCCGAATGCCGGGGCCATGCGGCGCTATGGATCCTGGCCGCAGTGGCCGGCCTGACCAACGTCGGCTTCAACTGGGCGGTGACCATCGGCGACGTGGTGCGGGTGGTGCTCCTCTTCTATACGATGCCTGCCTGGGTGGTGCTGCTGGCGTGGCCGCTCCTGGGTGAGCGGCCCTCGCTGGCCAGCGTGCTGCGACTGGTGCTGGCGCTGGCCGGCGTGGTGGTGGTGCTCGACCCCGGGCTGGAGGGCCTGCCCCTGCCGCGCGAGGCGGCCGACTGGCTGGCGCTGGGCGCGGGGCTGTGCTTCGCGCTGACCAACATCCTGCTGCGCAAGCTGGAGCAGGTGCCATCGAATGCGCGGGTGGTGGCGATGTTCGTTGGCGGCATGGTGATGGCCGCGGCGACCGCGGGCGTGGGCATGGCGCAGGGCCTGCTGCCGGCGCCGGTGCTGCCGCTGTCGGGATGGCCGGTGGCCCTGCTGCTGGGGGTGGCCTTCCTCGGCGGCAACCTGGCGTTGCAATATGGGGCCTCGCGGTTGCCCGCACAGGTGACCTCGCTGGTCATGCTGTCGGAAGTGATTTTTGCCAGCGTGTCGTCGGTGGCCCTGGGCGCAGCGATTTTCTCGCCGGGCATCGCCACCGGTGGTGCACTGATCGTGCTGGCGGCGGCGTGGTCGGCCTGGCCGATGCGGGCCGACAAAAGCAAGAGCGAAAGGGAGTGATCCATGGGCGTCCGGTCTTTTCACGACTTCACCGTGCGCCGCCTGGACGGCGCCGACTTTCCGCTGGCCACGCTGCGCGGGCAGGTGGTGCTGGTGGTCAACACCGCCAGCGCCTGCGGCTTCACGCCGCAGTACGAGGGGCTGGAGGCGCTGCACCGGCAATACGGGCACCGGGGCTTCAGCGTACTGGGCTTCCCGTGCAACCAGTTCGGCGCACAGGAGCCGGGCGACGCACAGGCGATCGCGAGTTTCTGCGACACGCGCTTCCACGTGAGCTTCCCGCTGATGGAGAAGGTGGAGGTCAACGGCCCGGGCGCGCTCGACCTCTATCGCTGGCTCAAGGCGCAGGCGCCCGGCGTGCTGGGCACCGAGGCCATCAAGTGGAACTTCACCAAGTTCCTGGTGGGGCGCGACGGGCGGGTGCTGGGGCGCTATGCGCCGATGACGAAGCCGGCGGACATCGCGCGGGACATCGAGGCGGCGCTGGGCTGAAGCCCGTCGGGGTGGCCTCAGGCCCGGGACGGGACGGCTTCGCCGTACTGCTCCACCCAGCGTTCGCCGAGGGGACCGTACGGCGCCAGGGCCCGGAGGGCCACCTCCCGCAGACGGCCAGCCACTTCGGCCTCCTGGCCCGTTGGCCCCGGCTGCGCCCCGGCGTCGAGCAGGGCCCGCTGCCTGTCCTGCCACTCGATGCGCGTCATCCGCGCAGACAGGGCCTCGAACTCCGCCCCCCGCAGGGCCAGCGCGCGCGCGAGTGCATCGTCCGCCAAGGCGACGAGCGGCCCCGGGCTGCAGGCCCGCTCCCACGCCGCCGCCACCTGCTCGGCGGTCATTTGACGATACTCGAACTGGAACTGCGCCTTGCACAGGGCAAGCGCCGCCTTCAGGGCGGGGCCCTGTGCATCCTCCAGCGCGGCGGGATCGTGGGCCTGCGCCCGTGCCGTGCGGGCGGATGACTCGTCCATGTAACTCACCGCCACATCGATTTCCAAGGCTCTGCGGCGGGCCATGCGCGACAGCGTCGGACCTTCCACCCCGACCAGCCATCCGGTCTGCCGAAGGTACGCCACGTTCGCGAGCAGCCTGGCATCGGACTCCACAAAGAACAGGCAGGCACGGAACTCCTCCTCCCTCAAGTCGTGCACCACCTTGACCTTCCCGAAATCTTCGGGGGTGTCGAGTCCGTCCTGAAACGTATCCCGAGCCTGCGCCAGGGCCTGCTTCCGCTGCGGGGCGGGCAGCAGCTGGTAGACGGCCATCATCTCGCAGCGCCGTGCGATCAGGAGCCAGTTGGCGGCGACCGGGTGCAGACCGTCGAATGCATCGGGCCGGCGCGCCTCAGCCAGTGCCGCCAGCAACTCCGAAGGACTCAGCCCCCGCATCAGGGCGGTGAACGCCGCATGCCGCATCCTCACTGCGAGATCAAACCGCCCCGGCTCCATGCCCACCAGCCCGGAGGTGGTGCGGAGTCCTGCCAGCAGGGTGGCTTGTGCCGCCGGCGACAGCCAGCGCGCCGCGCCCTCCATCTCCTCGCTGAGCAGCCGTACACCGACGCGCGAGGCCGCGGCGTCGATCGGGAAGGCGTCCGTCAGGGACGCCCAAGCCTTTTCCACCTGCGCAACACGCTCGCCGTCCCCCATCGATGCATACGCCCCCGCGAACTCCGCACGCCGTGCCAGCATGACGCCTTCGGCGGGCTCGCCGGCCGGCCGGTGCCGCGCCTGCACCAGCGCCTGGGCCCGCTCCTGCGGCGGAATGAGGCCGTACAAGGCCTCGAACTGGGCCCGAATCACGCCCAAAGCACGCTTGTCCTGCAGACTCGCCTGCGCCGCCGCCGGCAGGCCCTCGCAGCGTTCGCGTAACTGCGTGATCTCCTTCAGGCGCTTCGCCTTGGGAAGCGCGCCGTACCACGCCATGAACTCCGTCCTGCACAAGAGGATCGCGTCAGGCAGTCGCGCTGCATCGCACCCATCCAGCCGCTCCAGCCGCTGGGCCCGAGCCCAGGCGCTGGCGCGGTCCTCCCCCGACAGGACGCTGTTGAACACGCGGAACTCGTTCAGGGCCACGTCCAGCATCCGGGACTTCGGCACGCCGGACAGGTTCGCGAGCCGTGCGGGCTTGCGGGCTTCCTCCAGGGCCACCAGCTGCGCCTCACGGGGCTGGGCCTGCAGCCAGAGCTCGAACGCCTTCTTCCGCATCGCCAAGGCGTAGGCCAGCGCGTCGCCCTTCAGGGTGGCCAGGAACGTGGGGTCGCGCATCCGGGCAACCACCACCGCCCGATCCTCGGCCGGCATCAGGTTCATGGCTTCGGAGAGAAGCTGCTCCCGCAGGGTACGCAGCGCCTCGCTTACCACTGCGGACAGCTGGCACGGCAAGAACATCAACCGATCCAGGCAGCCCAGGCGCAACGCCTGCGGAATTCGAGTGAAGTAGCCCCTGAACTCAGCGACGATCAGCGCGTTTCGCCGGGCCGGGGACTGACCGGGGCACATTTCGTAGAGGCGGTCGTCGGGGGGCACCACATGCAAATCTGCCGCGCCGCCTAATCTTTTGTAGGCGGCCCCGGCCTCGTACGTGGTGAGGCGCACACGCACGTCGAAAGCCGCATCGTCCAGCGTATCGACGTCGGACAGACGGCTTTGGCTTATGAACTCCTTCGCACAGATCTCTTCCGGGAGCACGCTGTAGATCGCCGACATTTCGGCATAACGCAGGAGCAGCAGGTCCTTGAGGGACTGACCGACAGGAGCACCAGGGCCCACGAGGCCGTCCAGGGTCCGCAGCCGCGCGAGATTCTTCCGTGCTTCAAGGACGCTCCGCGTGCCCAGCAGCCGCGAAAACTCTGCAGTGCGTAGCAGAAGGGCTCTGTGCGTGGCCGTACGATCCAGCCGCGGCAGGGGGGACTGGCGGATCTGCTCCAGCGCATGCAACCGTCCTGCGGCCCCCAAGGAGGCGTAGGCCGCCTCCCACTCGTGCTCGCACAGGGACACGGCGCGCTTCCACCGCTCAGGGGAGAGATTCACGAGCGCGCCGGGGTCACGGATTTCCGCGGCCGTGCGCACCCGCTGCAGTGGCGACATGCAGGAGTAAGCCGCGTTGAACTCCAGGCGTCGGGTCGCGACCCGCACGGACCAGTCGGTCGTTTCCATCGGATGTTCCGGCTCATGGCAACGCAGGTCGCGCAGTGCCTGCAGGCGCTCGGTCGCGTCCATGGCCAGGTAGATCGTGAAAATCCGGTCCTCGACTTGCAGCCTCTGGAGCCGGCTTTCGGCGTGCGATTCCGAACCTGGCTCCAATCGAACCGCGCGGGCTTGCGCGAGGGCGCGGGCCCGGCCTGCGGGTGACGACAGGTCTTCCTCTCCTGCCGCTCCACCCTTCATGGCCTCGGCAGCGACGCGCGCCACCTTGTGCGATTCAACCGACGCCGGATCACCCCGCTCACGCCGGCGCCGGTGGATCGACGAATGCGTGGCGGATCGGCCGCCCTCGCGGCCATGCAAGCTGTGGAAAGAAGCGGCTGGCGACGATACCCCCGCGAGCTGCGGGTCCGAGAAAGAGGAGGAAGCAGCGGACGATACCGAGGACGAGGACGAGGACTGAGAAGAGGCTGAAGAGGGGTCCGAAGAGGCCGGCAGCCCCGACTTCGTGTCGAGGCCCGGCCTGGGGCTGGCCGGCCGGGAACGGGATGTGCTGGAGAGGGGGGTCATGGGAGGAAGGCCGTGGCTCCGACAACGGCCAACGACATGCCGGCGCGCAGCCCAACGGTATCCCGGTGGACCGGCCCGTCGCTGTCCTACGCCTTTTTTCCCCGCCGGGTTGTCAGCCCCGGTGCTGGCAGGCCGCGCGGTCAGCCAGCGGCGACCAGCGCCTCGTCCAGCACTTCCACCCAGTGCCGCACCGGCGTGCCGGTGCCCGACTGCAGGTGGGTGATGCAGCCGATGTTCGCGGACACGATGGCCGCGGGCTGCAGTTCGCCCAGGTGGCCCAGCTTGCGGTCGCGCAGCTGTTCGGCGGTCTCGGGCTGCAACACCGAATAGGTGCCGGCCGAGCCGCAGCACAGGTGCGACTCGTTGGCCGACACGCGCACGGTGAAGCCCAGCGCGCCCAGGTGCTGCTCGACGCCGCCGCGCAGCTTCTGGCCATGCTGCAGCGTGCAGGGCGGGTGGTAGGCCAGCAGGCCTGCGTCCACCTTCACCTTGTCCTTGAGCGCCGGCACCAGGTCGGGCAGCAGTTCGCTCAGGTCCCTCGTGAGTTCGCTGATGCGCGCGGCCTTGGCCGCATAGGCCGGGTCGTCCTTGAGCAGGTGGCCGTATTCCTTCACCGTCACGCCGCAGCCGGAGGCGTTCATGACGATCGCCTCGACCTGGCCGCCTTCCACGTACGGCCACCAGGCGTCGACGTTGGCGCGCATCTGGTCGCGGCCGCCGGACGAGTCATTCAGGTGGAACTTCACCGCGCCGCAGCAGCCGGCCGCCGGCGCCACCACCGCCTGGATGCCGGCGGCATCGAGCACGCGCGCGGTGGCACTGTTGATATTGGGCGCCATCGCCGGCTGCACGCAGCCGGCCAGCATCAGCACCTTGCGCGCATGGGTGCGCGTGGGCCAGGCGCCGGCCGGACGCGGCGCGGGCACCTTCTTCTTCAGCGCCTCGGGCAGCAGGCCGCGCACCGCCTGCCCCAGCTTCATCGCCGGGGCGAACAGCGGCGAGGGCAGGCCCTCCTTCAGCGCCCAGCGCAGGGCGCGCTGGCCCAGCGGGCGCTCGACCCGCTCCTCGACGATCTGGCGGCCGATGTCCACCAGGTGGCCGTACTGCACGCCGCTGGGGCAGGTGCTCTCGCAGTTGCGGCAGGTGAGGCACCGGTCCAGGTGCATCTGGGTCTTCTCGGTGGGCTTGTGGCCCTCGAGCACCTGCTTGATCAGGTAGATGCGGCCACGCGGGCCGTCCAGCTCGTCGCCGAAGACCTGGTAGGTGGGGCAGGTGGCGGTGCAGAAGCCGCAGTGCACGCACTTGCGCAGGATGGCTTCGGCCTCCTGCCCCTCGGGCGTGCCCTGGAACTCGGGCGACAACTGGGTTTGCATGCGGGCGTCTTCTTCAGGAAACGGGGTACAGGCGGCCGGTGTTGAAGACGCCGGCCGGGTCGAATTCGCGCTGGAGGTCGCGTTGGATGCGGTCCAGCGGTGGGGCCAGCGGCGCGAAGCGGCCACGGGCCTGGGGATC
>JACCDI010507000.1_pt1 | contig 14676 bp, 12 predicted proteins | sample 7442791 | NCBI WGS metagenome assembly JACCDI01 (sample SAMN15323434, study PRJNA562643) | freshwater metagenome | isolation source: river surface water | place: USA:Blue River Watershed | collected 2017-08-15 | reverse complement strand
CAGAGTACGCCATTCTAATCGACATGATCGGCGATAAAGACCTTCAAATTGGACGCGAATACAACAGTGATCGTGCAGCCAAAGACATCAACGATCGTGTCTTTGGAGCCGCAGCAAAGCTGGGTATAAAGGAGTTCATTGATGCTCCCGGGCATGAAATCATGGATGACCACCTTGAGCTGCAGCGAATTGGCTGGAAGGCAATTGATTTGATTGACTTCGATTATGCTCCATGGCACACCCTTGATGACACGCCGGAACAGTGTAGTGGTGAGTCCCTTAAGAAGGTCGCAGATGTCCTTTTGGCAGTACTGAAGAACCCATAGTTGAGCAATCTACACGCTAGTGATGACCTCAAAGAGTTCATCATCATCATGCATGAATGCGGCGCTGCATGGTCTAAGCTGCCTCAAGACGAACAGTCGCGTCTGATGACGTTGTATGGAGACTGGGTCGCTAACCTAAAGGACAGTGGCACCTTCGTAACCGGCAGGCCTTGTGCGGGCCACTACCGATTACTTGTCGGCAATGGCGCAAGCGACGTAGCGGACATCACTATAGAACCCGAAGGCCTCACCGATGTCGTGACAGGATTTTTCGTCGTCCGGGCCAAGGACATGGACTCCGCGGTGAACATCGCGAAAACATGTCCTGCATTGCTCCATGGTGAGACGATTATCGTCCGTGAGGCCAGTCACGCCTGACGCTATGCGACGATCCTGAGATGTTTTTGTTTCTCAAGTAGACACAGTCGCTGGTGTGAGTGATGATGGTTGGCGGGAGGAATCTGTACGTTTACTTCGGCCAGCGTACTTCTGAAATAGTCCAGTCGCCCTTACGGTAGAGTGCAAATACGCCTCCAAGATCACCTCTGGTCAGTGAATCGACAATTTTGAGCCCGAGGTCGTGGTGCTTCTGCCAGTCAAAGTCATCCGGAAGCATATCGCCCGTGTTACGCACTTGAAGTAACCAGTCGTTTGGCTCCTCGGTGATACGTACCTGAATCTCACCAACCTGTGCATGCTTGAAACCATGTTCAACGCTGTTTTGAACCATTTCGTTGATGATCAATGCCAGCGAATTTGCATGCTTTGAATTCAAACGTAGATCAGGGCCTTCGACCGACATGTCGATACGATGCGTTGGGGATGTCACGCTTTGTTGGGTTGCAGTTACGATTGAATCTGCAATTTTACGAATCGCAATCGTGTCGAGGTCATCACGGCTTAGCAAATCATGAACGGCGGCCACCGCCATCACGCGATTGATGCTTTCATCCAGAACTTCCGCCGATGACCGGCCTGCAGCATGGTGCTTTTGCAGCCGGAGCAGACTCGCAATCTGTTGCAGATTGTTCTTCACCCGATGGTGCATTTCCTGAAGAAGTGCTCCCTTAACCATCAGGTTTGCGTTATGAATCGCGACGGCGACCTGATTACCGAGTGTACAGAGCACATCGAGCTCGGATGCTGAAAACTTGTGTGGCTTTTCGGTATAACAGGACAAAACGCCCGTAACTTGCTCGCGAACCTTCAATGGAATCATCGCGACGCTTGTCAAACCTTCTTGTTTTGCCAGTGCGCTATGGACGTAATCGGGCTCATCCTGGACGTTGTACGCAGTATGCGGCTGACCGGTTGCGATGACCTTTCCAGAGATACCTTGCGTCAACGGAAGATTTGGACGTTTTTGATATTCTTTGCTCTGGCTCTTCACAGCCTTAAGTACCAGAAGGCCCTTTTCCTCATCCACAAGAGACAGAGACACCACGCGAAAGGACATAATCCGACTGGTTGCAGCGACTGCTAGCTGAAGTATTTCCTCAAGGTAAAGGTCGCCCGTGATAGCGCGGGAGACATCGGCAACTGTGCTTAGATGGCTTGCACGCTTTTCTGCACTGCGGACGCGACGGGATGCCTGAATCGCTCCGGCAACCTGTGATGCGATACTCGAAAGCAGCTGCACCTGTGTTTTGGTGTAGTTGTGCGGCGCATAGGTCTGTACATTTACAACACCGATTACATCGCCATGCCAAATGAGTGGAACAGAGAGAATGGATTGGAAGCGGTCTTCACCGAGCGTCTTGATAAAGTGAAAGCGCTCATCGGTCCATGCTTCACTCGCGATAGCAACGTGTTTACGTTCACGTGCAACCCAGCCGGTGATGCCATCCCCGATGGCGACTTTCAGAGACCCCAAAAGAGTTGAATCGAGGGATTTATCCGTCGCGGCACGCAGCACGAGATAATCGCGGGATTCGTTGAACAGGTAGACGTACGCAGCATCGGTGCCGGTGGATTCAAGCGCTACTTCGGCAATCAGCGGAAGCAGGTCATCTGGGTTGACAACGTGCCCGGTAGCCTCGGCGATACGCCTAAGGGCTGCTGTCTCAGATGCTCTTGCATCGAGGGATTCTTCCAGCTGACGAATCCGCTTTTTAGCTTCGATAAGCTCATCATCCCGCTTTGCAAGCTGGCGGATCAGTTTTTGCGTGTCGATGGTTGGTTCGGGGGAGAGGCCGTCCATTAATGACTCAAACGCTGTTTGCGAGGATAATCGCTTCGGCGATTTCACGCATCGTCTTGCGTGTGTTCATGCTTTGGACCTGAATACGACGGAATGCATCTTGCTCTTTAAGGCCGTATTGGTCCATCAGAATACCCTTCGCACGGTCAACTGTCTTGCGGGCATCGAGCTTGTTCTCAAGGTCATTTACTTCGCGGTCAAGCTCTTCAAACTCTTCGAAGCGTGCAATCGCAATCTCAATCGCGGGCATCAAGTCGAGTTCTTTGAATGGCTTTACCAGGTAGGCGAAAACGCCTGCATCCCGTGCACGCTCAACCAAGTCCCGTTGGGAGTAGGCTGTGAGGAGCAACACGGGAGCGATTGCTTCGGTGGAAATGAGCTTCGCCGCATCGATGCCATCCATTGTTGGCATCTTGATGTCAAGAATGGCAATGTCAGGCTTCAACTCCTTGGTAATTTCTAGGGCTTGTTGGCCATCGCCGGCTTCGCCGACCACCACATGCCCCATGTTTTCAAGTGTCCGCCGCAGGTCCATGCGGATGATTGGTTCGTCATCTGCGATCACAATACGCAAGGGATCCACTGAATTTTCCACCTTTAATCAAGTTCAATAGCACTGTGGTTTTCAAAAACCAAGGCATCCTTGATTGGTCGCGGGTTGCAGGCGCAATCTTTTGACCAATCTGGCCACAGATTCACTGTGGTTGAGTATACTTAGAGTATCACGGTGAACCAGACTAATTCCTCCCAATCATCAGCAATGTGGTCTCTCATAGGAGCTACATTGCTTGCATTTTTACTCTCTCTGCTCAATCGCTTTCTGGGATTTGCACTCGAGAGTATTGCGGCATCGAATGGGGGCTCTGGCATTCTGCTCCCACCAGTTCGGTCCGTTCCTGCCCTCATGCTTGGTACCGCATATCTTGGGTCGATTCTTTGGTGTCTGTTGATGATGGCGCGTTCGGTGTCACAGCTTCGTATCTCGACGGCATTCCTGTTGCTAACGGGTGTCTTGCTGGCATCCCCGATGCTCACCGTTCTCTGGGCATCCGAGTCCCGAAAGCTGATCAACCCACTCCTTGAACTGAGTGCAAATAACCTCTTCGGGACAGTTGGAGCAATCTTTGTCGGGGCTGCCATCGGCAGAATTATCAAACACCCGAATACCTTGCTCGCAGCAGCTGGGTTTGCTGCCTTCTTCGATGTCGTCGTCGTGTCCGTCGGGCCTGTACGTGCTTTACTCGAGACCCGCTCGCCGCTTATCAGCGCGGTAAGCGTTGGCGCAGGTGCGGCGGCAAGTCCAGGCGGGTGGGGAGGACGAACGGTCCAACTCATCAGCTCGGTGACCATTGGTCCTGCAGATGTTCTCTTCATCGCGGTGTTCCTTAGCAGTGTTGCTGTTCTGGCCAGGCATCCAACATTCCAACTACGGTCCGAACGTTCGACATTTTGGTGGATGTTTAGTTTTCTCTTTGCGGCACTTGTTGCGGTGCAGCTTGGTGTTCGGGCAGTGCCGGCATTGGCTCCGATGGCAGCTGCTGTTCTCGTAGCAAATGTTAGGTATGCAGCATTCACGCGGCAGGAGAAGCGTGACCTCCTTATCGGTGGCGGGTTTGCTGCAATATGTGCGGGTCTGATGATCTGGCAGGGACAGCGCATCATGGCGATGCCTGTGAAAGTCCCGGATGGCCCGATTTACGGTTTTATAATCACGCGTGCCCGAATCTCAAATGAGCTCGTCGTAAATGGAATTCTTCCAGATTCCCCTGCATTCAAGGCTGGAGTGAAGCCGGGTGATGTCATCGAACGGATAGATGCAATCCGAACTGGCAAAATGTCGAATGAAGAATTTAAACCATATCTTGCTGCATCTGTTCGAAATGGTGGCATCGACTTGATAATTCGACGGCTTGGAGCCAAAGAGCCGCTAAAGATACACGTTTCATCGGATGGTAGGTAAACAGTGACTCTAAAGCAAGACAAACCGGTGCTCCATTCCGAAGGTCCTTTGATGATGTTCGATGGAGTCTGTAATCTTTGCAATGGTGCGTTGCAGTTTATGCTCCGAGTCGAGAAGCATGACAAATTGCAGTTTTGTCCATTACAAAGTGATGCGGCTATTGCACTTCTTGAGCACCTGAACGCGCCTCTTGATTTATCGACGGTGGTCTATGTCGTTGATGGACAGCTGTATACCCACAGCACAGCCATCAGTCTGCTGCTTAGGCATCATGCGAAACCAGTCTATGGATTTCTTGGATTGATGCTTGCGGTCATCCCTAAACCGGTACGTGATTATGGGTACAGAATTGTTGCTCGTAATCGTTACAAGTGGTTCGGTCACAAGGAAACCTGCCTGATGCCAACACCCGCTCTTAAGGCCCGCTTTATCGCTTAGGTTTGCAGGCTTCCAAAGTTGGTGAGTGTGGCAATCAAGTCGTTACTGCTACTGCTTAGTAACTTGATGCTTGCTGTCATCCCTAAACCAGTACGTGATTACGGTTACAGAGTTATAGCTCGTAATCGTTACAAGAGCGTGTTCAAAAGGAAACCTGCCTGATGCCAACACCCGCGCTTAAGACCCGCTTTATCGCTTAGGTTTGCAGGCTTCCGAAGTTGGTGTGTGTGGCAATTAAGTCGTTGCAGCTTCTACTTAGCAAAGTGCAACCGATTGTGGTGCTTAATCCAAATTCAGAGGCGTCAGATATGGTTCGCCACAATCCTGCCGTAGACTGTGTCCACACATCAGTCTTTTGTGCAGGAGTTTTGTATCGTGGATAACAAGCGCAGCCGAGTCGTAACCGAGGGGACACATCGCGCCCCGAACCGCTCCATGCTTCGGGCCGTCGGATTTGGCGATGGTGACTTTGAAAAGCCAATCATCGGAATAGCTAGCGGGCATTCCACCATCACTCCATGCAACATGGGGATTGGGCCTCTAGCCGAGCGTGCCGAGCAGGCGGTCCGGGAAGCCGGCGGTATGCCTCAGACTTTTGGGACAATCACGATCTCTGATGGCATCTCGATGGGGACGGAAGGCATGAAGTTTTCCCTCGTCTCCCGTGAAGTCATTGCTGATTCCATCGAAACGGTCATTGGTGGTCAAAGCATGGATGGCGTTATTGCCATCGGTGGCTGTGACAAAAACATGCCTGGTGCCATCATTGCTATGGCGCGTCTCAATGTTCCTGCGATCTTTGTCTACGGGGGAACAATCAAGCCAGGAAAGCATCGTGGACAGGACCTGACCGTTGTTAGTGTTTTCGAAGCTGTTGGGGCACACAGTGCTGGCAAAATGGACGACGAAGAGCTGCATGAAATTGAGTGCCGAGCAATCCCGGGTGCGGGTAGCTGCGGTGGGATGTACACGGCGAATACCATGTCATCGGCTATCGAAGTACTAGGTTTGAGTCTTCCTGGCTCATCCACGATGGCCGCTGAGGACCCTGAAAAGGCTGAGAACGCTGCCGAAAGTGGACGAGTTTTGGTAGAGGCCGTTCGCGCCAACAGACTTCCATCCGAAATGCTGACGTTTAAGGCATTTGAAAATGCGATTGCAGTCTTGATGGCTCTTGGTGGGTCCACAAATGCGGTTCTCCACTTGATTGCCATCGCCGATGCTGCAGGAGTTGTGCTGACGGTGGATGACTTTGAGCGCATCCGCACAAAGGTCCCGGTTCTCTGCGACCTCAAGCCAAGTGGAAAGTATGTTGCCACAGACCTGCATCGCGTTGGTGGAGTTCCACTCATCATGAAGATGCTCCTTACGCGGGGACTTCTCCATGGTGATTGCATGACAATAACCGGTAAGACGATCGAAGAGACGCTTGCCGATTATCCCAGCGATCCTCCGGCAGATCAGGATATCGTCCGTCCATTTGACCAACCCCTCTACGCAGAGGGACATCTCGCCATTCTCAAGGGGAATCTCGCAACGGAAGGCGCTGTTGCCAAGATTTCAGGTGTTAAGGTTCCTGTCATCACGGGCCCAGCGAGAGTCTTTGACTCTGAAGAAGAGTGCCTTGAGAGCATTCTTGCGGGAAACATCAATCCAGGCGATGTTCTTGTCATACGCTACGAAGGCCCGAAGGGCGGTCCCGGGATGCGCGAGATGCTTGCGCCTACATCGGCGATTATCGGAGCTGGTCTCGGCGATGCCGTTGGCCTGATCACCGATGGACGCTTTAGCGGCGGTACATTTGGCCTTGTTGTCGGCCACGTTGCTCCGGAAGCCGCCGTTGGTGGCACCATTGGGCTGTTGCAGGAGGGCGATTCGATTACCATCGATGCGCACCAGCTCCTGCTTCAGGTAAACGTCACGGATGAAGAGCTTGCGACCCGCCGTGCGGCGTGGACGGCTCCGGCACCCAAGTACACCAAGGGTGTGCTGGCGAAGTTTGCAAAGCTCGTTAGCTCCGCTAGCCTTGGAGCCGTTACAGACCGGTTCTGACCGACAAGCCCTGACCAGCCATCGCTACGGCTTTGGCTGGTCGGCTATCTTTTTCCGGAAGCGCATCGCACCGCTGTTCATACAGTAACGCAAACCATTCGGAGTCTTTGGGATGCCGAATTGTCCATTGGCATCATCAAACAAATGGCCAAGGTGTCCATCGCATCTTGCACAGCGTATTTCCACACGTTCTCCATCCGGATCTCGGCGCTCAGAAATGACGCGTTTTTGTATCGGCTGGTAAAAGCTGGGCCACCCTGTACCACTGTCAAACTTGGTGGATGCGTAAAAGAGGGGTAAGTCGCAGCCTGCGCAGGAATACAAACCATCTGAATGGTTATTCCAAAACGAATTCGCGAAAGCCCGCTCAGTCCCAGCCTGTCGCAGGATTTGAAACTGCGTGGATGTTAGTGACTTGCGCCACTCGGCCGGCGTCTTGACGACTTTGGCGATGACATCCGGGATGTAATCCGGCGCCTTTACATCGACCGACTGCGAAGTTGATTGTCCAGCCACCGCCTGAACGACAGCCATTGCGGATGTCAAGACACAGAGTGATGGTATTAGCATTCGAATTTTTCCTCCACGAAGCAAAAGACCTGAATTCTGCGGGTTTTGTTCCCACTGCTTACGTGATTTCTGGCATGGATAGATTCACCACGCTAGGATGACCCATGATTCTGCCCATGGTTGTACTCGCTGAGAACGTGCAACAGCGGCCCGCAACGGTTACCGTCCCAAACGTTGGTTTCTTCGTGCCATCAGATGTATCCATACGCCAAGCGTTTGGTTCAACGTGGACATCCGTTGGCCTACGAAACCGACCCGACTGGACAAGGCGTGATGTCGTTTTCTCTCCAGATATTCGCGTAATGAATGCACCAGGACGTAGCAGCGATGGAACCAGTCTTACGCTGGTGCCGGCATTCTGGCGTGCTAACCTGCAGCTTGGACACTCGGCGAATCCCGTAAAACTCGCCGTCTTTGCTGAAGCAGGATTACTGGGCGCATATACATCAGGAGGAAAGTCACGCTTCACCGCCGCACCTGCGTCAGGTGTTGGGGTCAGCATCAGTCGTGATCGCCTCGATATCGAAGCGCAATATCTCCAGCCATTAGGCCTCGATGGACGCGATTTCACTGGATTTGCCATCGGTTTTGGATACCGACTGTGAGCATCAACCGGTAGACTTGGAACAATAGGGTGGCGTAAACACGTAAACAATGTCTATGCAGGCACAGGAACCACAACCGCGGCATCAGGAACCAACATATAAGCAATGTGTAGGGTGTCGTTACCATGTGACAGAAACGGATACGGTCTGCCCAAACTGTGGTGTCCCGGAACCGATGTCATCCATGGCTGGAATGGCCGGCATGTTTTCTCTTGGCCCTGAAATGAATGACGCCACGCGAGCAATGATTGGCGCGTTTATTGGAGCTGTGCTTGGTGCGCTCCTTATGCAGGGTGTTGGTGTTGCCGTCGGTGTCGCGGTTGGGGTATCTCTCGGAATCCTTCTCGGAGCAGATCGAGGCCAGCAACAGGCGGCATCCAAGACGAAAGGGACTGTCTCCCTCCGTGAAATAGAGCGACGCATTGGTGAGCGTCTGGTCGAGCTTCGTAACCGCGAGCGCCGATTGGCCGAGACCAGGGCACAGTGGGAGCGTCGGGCATCCACTGCGGCAGGTAGAGATGAAGCCTGGGACCGCATCCATCAACAGCTTTTGCAGGCCGGTGATGCTCTTGCGCGTCAGCGTGACCGCTACCACGTCAAGCTCTGGGAAGTAACGCTAATCCGCTGGCAGAATAAACTGGATCCGCTTGTCGTGGATTGGTCGCGTCTTACACACGAGGGATGTTCGAAGCGTCTCGCCATCCTTGACCTGATTGAAGATGAAGGCACAGAGTTCCTCCGTGCATGGACGGATATTGACCTTGAAGAATACCCGGATGCACGACGCTGCCTTGATCGTCTGAAGGCAAGCCTTGACGCTTGTCGACCACTGCGGGAACACCTGATTGTCAAGCAGGCGACGCTTGCGCTCAGTGGATTGGCACCTGCGGAAGATGCCATTGACCCGATGCTCGCGATGCCGCCATCAACGGCATCCGCATTTCAGGCACGTGCCAGCCTTGCAGATGTGACATCGGCATTCGCGGCACTTGAAGGCGAGTATGATCGCTTGCGTTCTGAGCAGCGATTCGCGGATGAAATGGATACCGTGCGCCAGCTGGGCCGCTGATGGTACGCCACGGGGACATTGTTGTTCTCAAATTTGGTTCCTCAACCTTGGTTTCAGCCAGCGGGGATGATGTAAACGTTGGTAACTTTTCAGCAATTGCAAAAGCTATTCGTGACCTCCAACGCGCTGGAATAAAAGTTGTTGTCGTTTCCAGTGGGGCGGTAGCACTTGGTCGTCGCCAGCTTTCCATATTGGCTAATCGAGTTGACATTCCGTCGAAGCAGGTGCTTTCCGCTGTCGGTCAACATCACCTAATGACCCTATGGTCAGCAGCATTTGCACAGATTGATTGTGTCTGTGGTCAGGTTCTGGTGACAAAGGCTGAGCTCTCCAGTCGGACTGCCAACCTGAATGTACGCGACACACTGCAGGCGATGTTTAGCGTAGGTGTTGTTCCGATTGTTAATGAAAATGACTCCGTTGCAGTGGATGAAATCCGCTATGGAGACAACGATTCGCTTGCTGCGCAGGTCGCACTCGCCGTTGGTGCGGTTGGTGTTGTACTTTGGACAGATGTCCATGGCCTATATACAGCAAATCCCATACTAGATCCTCATGCCAAATTAGTGGCATCCCTTACTGGAAATCAGATTGACCAATATCGTGGCTGCGTAGCTGGAGCAGGGACACGGCTTGGAACTGGTGGGATGATTACAAAGCTGGATGCTGCATCGCTTGCCGCTGCCGGTGGTATTTGGACACTTATTGTCGGAGGAACGGACCTCGATAATCTCACTTCTATTCTTTACGAATCAAATTCAGGTACATATGTGCACCCAACGGTTGCTCTGCAGGATGGCCGTACGAGGTGGATTTTGGCCAATGCCGTTGATGGACGGGTGATTTGTAATGCAGGTGCTGCCGAACGCATTCTGCTAGCCGGAGCCAGCCTTCTAGCTGTTGGTATCACAGGCGTTGTCGGGGAGTTTGATCGCGGCGATATCGTACGGGTTGTCTGTGACGGAGTTCATATCGCCACAGGAATTGTTCGTTATGATGCCCGTGATCTACAGTGCATCGCAGGTTGTCGGGAGTCGGCGATAGAAGACGCCTTGGGGTACACAACCGGAGCTGTCGCCATCCACCGGGATGATATGGCTATCGTGTAACCTCAAATCGTGCCCGCATCGTTGCTTGGTATAATTGAAACGATTTGCATGGTTCGTGTGTCTCTTACGAGTGACACGCATAACGTGCGTGAAGGAGTTTCAAATGTCCACGATTAAAGTCGGCATCATCGGATGCGGTGGTATCGCCAACGGTAAGCACATGCCCAGCCTGAAGACGGTCGCTGGAGTTGAGCAGGTCGCATTCTGTGACATCGATGGTTCCAAGGCAGAAAAAGCCGCACAGGAATACGGCGTACAGGGAGCAAAGATCTATACAAACTACATGGATCTCCTGAATGAAGGTGGAGTGGATGTAATTCACGTTTGTACACCGAACATCTCCCATGATGCGATCACTATTGCAGCACTGCAGGCTGGCAACCATGTGATGTGTGAGAAGCCGATGGCAAAGACTGCCGCTGGTGCACGCTTAATGCGCGATGTTGCGCGCGAATCCGGCAAGAAGTTGACCATCGGATACCAGAGCCGTCACCGACCGGACAGCCAGTACCTCAAGCAGCTTGTCGAAGATGGTGAGCTTGGAGAAGTCTACTTTGCCAAAGCCCACGCAATCCGCCGCCGTGCGGTTCCTACCTGGGGCGTCTTCCTCGATGAAGAAGCGCAAGGTGGAGGACCACTTATCGATATCGGAACGCACGCACTCGACCTCACACTGTGGCTGATGAACAACTACAACGTAAAGTCTGTAAAGGGCTCTGTTTACCGCAAGCTTGCAGATCGTGAAAATGCAGCAAATGCATGGGGACCTTGGGATCCTAAGCAGTACACCGTCGAAGATAGTGCCTTTGGATTCATCGAACTCGCAAATGGTGCAACAATCTTCCTCGAATCCAGCTGGGCACTCAACACCCGTGAAACGGGCGAGGCAATCTGTTCACTGTATGGAACCGATGCCGGTGCTGATATGCGCGGTGGTCTGCATCTAAATGGTGAGAAGAACAGCCGTCTCTATGACCTCAAGGTTGACCTTGGAGCCGGCGGCGTCGCATTCTATGATGGAGCAACTGCGAAAGCAGAACACATCGAGGCTCAGAAGTGGATTGATGCAATCCGAAATGACACAGAACCTGTCGTTACGCCGGATCAGGCTCTGGTAGTGTCTGAGATTCTTGAAGCCATCTACGAATCATCAAAGACCGGACAGCTGATTACCTTCTAATTGGCCTTGGCACCTGCTGGCGTGTTTGTCAGCAGGTGCCTATTTATTTAATCCATGTCCAGTAAACAGGCTAAAAAACGTATCGCAGCAAGGGTTCTCTCCGCTTCCGGGTTCTGGCGCCAGCTTCGCTTCATCACCTGGTTTGTCGCACTAGGGAAACGAGCAGAACCGTTTACGCCGCGGGATGACATCAGGCGTCTGCGCGGTGTAATCCACTGTCACACGGCTCAGTACTCCGATGGCGCTGGTACGGTCGAAGACGTGATGGATGCGGCTGCAACGGAAGGCTTTGATTTTGTCTTCCTTACGGATCATAACAGCGTCGCGGCTGCACGGGATGGCTACGTTGAACGCTATTCCGATAAAGTTCCGTTCCTGCGGGTTGGTAATGAAATCACCGTAAAGGGTGGAGCTTTTCTCCTTGCCGGAAACTTACCCGCGACCTTTAACCTCGAACCCCGTCTTGAAGCGCAAGCTGCTATTGACGCCGTGCTTGAAGCTGGGGGTATCGCAGCTGTGTCCCTTCCATTTGACATGAAGCATCCATGGGATGCCTGGGACACGACTGGGACCACGGGACTAGAAGTCATCAACTTCTCGACAGTCGCCCGCGATCACATCAATCTCCTCTCCCTCGCAGTGGTACTCATCCTCTGGCGCATCGCAGGATTGCGAACAGCTATCCGCTGGATGATCGACCGCCCGGATGAATCATTTGCCAAGTGGGACCTTGAGCTTGCCCGGCATGGTCGGTACGCGGGGATTGGTGCACTCGATGCGCATGGCATCACACGTATTGGTAAGAAGTGGCATAAGTTTCCCAGTTATGCTGACTCATTCTGTGCACTGTCAACACATGTGTTTGTGGATGCTGACGCAGACGCCGGCCCGGCGGCAGAGCTTGCGCTGTTTAACGGTCGAAGCATCATTTGTTACGATCTGGTTCGTCCGCTCGGTGATGTAGTCATTCAGACAGAGCTTGGGGTGCTTCCTGGTGACGATACGCAAGTAGGGGACACACTGCACATCATCGTCCCGGTGAACACGATAGTTGTCATTCTGCGAAATGGAATCGTTCTAAATAAAGAACGAAATACGGATACCAGTATTTTGCTCGACGCCGATGGCATCTATAGGGTGGAAGCCTATACGTATCGGTTTGCAGTTGGTGGCTGTGCGATGTTCATCAAGCCTTGGTTCTTTGCAAATCCCATTTATGTTCGCAGCAAAGCCTGAGTGATTACTGCACTTATCTAGGCATTCTTTCCTAAAATCTGCCAAATGGCGGAATCCGAAAAGCAAGCATTTTCAACATTACTCTAAAGTGATATGTGACTTAGAGTGCATCCCATGGACGCACCGTTGAACCCGCAGACAAGTCTTATAAGCGCTGAGTATAGAGTTTCACATATCGATGATTCTATGCAACACGATACGCTCCCTGGACTCATCCTCCCCGTCGTAGCCGTACGGGATGCTGTTTACTTTCCTGGTGCACACTTTCCTTTACTTGCAAGCCGTGAGCGCTCAGTACGGGCCATTGAACAGAGCCAGCAGTACCACGATGGACAGATTCTCCTCGTTACGCAGCGGGACATCTCCGATGAAGCATCCCCGGAGAATCTCGTCAATGTGGGAGTCCTCGCCACAATTGAAAATGTGGCTTGGCTTCAGGATGGCATCGCCCGTGTAACACTCAGTGCAGGTTCCCGTGTCGCCGTTCGCGGTTATGTTGCAACGACCCCAACAATGGTTGCCGCATTTGACTGCATTGCCGATGTCGAATCTGAAGTTGACACCGTAGAACGCCAAGCCCTTGCCCGGTTGGTTGTGGAAGCCTTTGAGCTTTTGGTTGAAGAGGGCGTCATCTCGCATCCGGATGCTCTCGCTGCAGTTTCAGGACCATTGGACTCGTCATGCATCACCGACCATATTGGCCCATACCTGCCAACATCTGTTGATGAAAAGGTCGCACTCCTGACCGAAGTTGATCCCGGCAAGCGCCTAAACATGGTTCATGCGCTGCTAATGCGTGAGAAGCACGTCAGTGCTGTACGTCAGCAAATTCGTGAGCGTCTTGACAATGACTTTGAGCGTGTTCATCGTGCGGATATTTTGCGTGAGCAACTAAAAGCCATTCAGGCGGAGCTTGATGTCGTTGACCCGCGGGAAGACGGTAACCTGCACACCGCTAAGCTTGCCGCCGACTCTGATATTCCTGAGTCAGTGCGTAAAGTCATTCTTGAGGAAATATCCCGTTACGAGCGCCTCCCAAGTAACAGCACAGAGTCGTCACTTGCCAAGGATCGTATCGATATGCTGATGTCCCTTCCATGGACACGCACTGCCCCGATGACAATCGATATCCCAACGGCGCGCTCGATTTTTGAAGATCGGCACTCCGGGCTTGCCAGTGCAAAAAAGCGTATTTACGAATACCTGGCCGTCCGAAAGCAGGCTGGAACCGCGCATACCGCGCCAATCCTGTGCTTCGTTGGTGTTCCAGGCGTCGGAAAGACATCGCTTGCGACATCGATTGCATCGGTTCTCAACATCCCATTCATCAGAATCGCCCTAGGCGGTGTTCGGGATGAAGCTGAAATTCGCGGACATCGACGTACCTATACCGGTGCATATCCCGGGCATTTTGCGGAAGCGCTGCGCGAAGCAAAAGTGATTAATCCACTGATTCTTCTGGATGAAATCGATAAGCTTGGCAAAGATCGTGGCGGTGATCCGGCGAGTGCACTGCTCGAAGTTCTGGATCCAGAGCAAAACCATGAGTTTCATGATCACTTTGTCGATGTTCCTCTAAACCTGTCACAGGTGACGTTTATTGCGACCGCAAACAATCTGGATGACATTCCAGAGGCACTCCGTGACCGTATGGAAGTGGTTGAGTTTGCAGCCTACAGTGAGGATGAAAAGCTGGACATCGCACAGCGCCATCTCGTTCCTGGTGCGCTTCGGCGATGTGGTCTTGGCGGGCATGATATCTGTTTTGCCGATGATGCGGTTCAGACAGTTATTCGTGATTACACACACGAAGGCGGTGTTCGTGGCCTGCGCCGTCAGATTGATTCGATCATGCGACAGCTTGTCCTCCGGCTGGTCGAAGAAAATACAGAGCTTGGTGCTGTGACTGCAGACCTCGTCATCAGCATCCT
>JACCDI012202171.1_pt1 | contig 14685 bp, 16 predicted proteins | sample 7442791 | NCBI WGS metagenome assembly JACCDI01 (sample SAMN15323434, study PRJNA562643) | freshwater metagenome | isolation source: river surface water | place: USA:Blue River Watershed | collected 2017-08-15 | reverse complement strand
CTGGAAGATCACCGCACCGTCGGGTGAAAAGCGGCAGGTCCGCACGGCGGGTTGGCTGACGGTGAATGACGGCCAATCGCTGCTGAACGCCGCGATTTCGGGGCTTGGCATCGCCTATTTGCCGTCTTTCCTTTATGCGGAAGCGATGGAGCAGGGGCTGGTCGAAGAGGCGATCCCCGGTCTGCCGGTGGAAACCCAAGGCATCTATGCCGTCTACCCGCCGGGGCGGTTCACCCAGCCCAAGGTCCGCGCCTTCATCGATTTTCTGGCGCGCGAGTTGATGGACAAGGGGCCGGATCGCTGGTGATCCGGCGCACAGGCGGCCTTTGGCAAGACCTTAGCGGGTCGGGGTGAGCATCACCTCGACCCGTCGGTTTTTCTGGCGACCCTCTCGCGTGGCATTGTCGGCAATCGGTTCTGCGGGGCCCAGTCCGCGCGCGCCAATCCTGTCGGCGGCGATGCCCGCCGCAACAAGGCGCTCGCGCACGGTTTCGGCCCGGGCCAGAGAGAGCGCCGTGTTGGCTACCGGATCCCCCGACGAATCGCTGTGCCCCAGAAGGTCGATATGCGCCTGCGGATTGGCGGCCAACCAGTCGCGCAGGGCGGCGATGGCCGGCGCCTCACCCAGAAGATCGGCCCTGCCGGGGGCAAAGGTCAGATCGGCCAGCACCTGCGCCACGCCCGGTTGCAGGGCAAAGCCTGACGCGGCGACGGTCAGAGGTTCCGATTTCGTCGAGGTTGTCAGGTCTGGCGGCACCACATCCGCCGCACCGATCTGGGTGACCTGCACGAAGCCTTGGGTGGCCGAACGCGAGACGATGAGGCTGATATACTCCGTCCCCTGTGCGCCGGGACGTTCGGCGGCGAAATAGCGGAAATCGCCAAGGTCCACATGCATCTGCGGTTCAGGCAGGATGTCGGTGCCAAAGCGGAAATCAAAGCCGCCACAGGCCAGCGTGTCACATTCGTAGACCGCCACAAAGCCCGCCGCGGCAACCTGCGCGCGCAGGGGGGCCAGCAGTTCCAGCGTGCTTTTCCCATCAAGCGGCAGACGCCAGGCGGATTGCCGCAACGCCCCTTCGGTCTGCCGGACGGGGATGACGCCGTCCCGCCACGGCCCGGTGGGCAGGGGATGGCTGCCCATCGCCTCGGCCCGTTCGCCCAACCTCTGGGCCGCATCGGGCAGTGTTACGGGCAGCGGGATCGCCCCCGCAGCGGAAAGCGCGATCAGCGGCAGGACAGCGCCTGCGCAAAGGCCCCGCAAAAGCGGGACAATGGGAAGTAGTCCGTCTCTCACTGCTCGGCCTCTGGCGGGCTTATCTCACGCGGTAGTGGTAGTGTCCCACAACCGTCATACCGAGGGAAGCATACAGATGTCTGGCATTTGAATTGCTTTCGGTGACCAAAAGATACAGACGCCCAGCCCCATGATCCTGTGCCCATCTTGCCGCCGCCCGCAAGATGTTGTGCGCGGTTCCCTGCCGACGCAGGGCGGGGCTCACCTCCAGCGCATGCAGCATCGCGCAATCCCCGGTTGCCGCCACAAAAGCGACGCCAGCCGCCCGGTCGCCAGTGCGGCCCAGGATCGCGGTCTTGGGCAGGGTCACGCGGTCCATCACCGCCAGACGGGCGGGGCCGATGCCCCCTTCGGCCCAGATCGCGCGCGCGATGCCAAGCGGGGGCCAATGCGGAAAGCTGGACAGGAAGGGCGGTTCAAAGGCCGCCAGATCGGCGGTCGCGCCTTCGTAAACCACGACAGGATCGTGGCGGCGATAGCCCCGTGCCTCCAACGCGGCATCCAGCGCGGCGTCTTCGGGCCAGAGGACGAAAAGCGGTCTCTGGCCAAGGTCTTGCATCGCCGCTTCGGCCTCGGGGATGTCTGTCTCGGCCCAAGGCCCCACCGCACTGGCCGCCGAGACCCGTTGCCCCCCGCCGCGCCCATCACGGATCAGCCATGGTCCCACCCGCCGCGCGTCGGCAGGGGGCCAGGTCGATTCCGCCAGCGCGGCAAGGCTGGTCATTGGAACAGGGCCGCCAGCCGGACCATCGCCTGATCCAGACGCGCCGCATCGGTGCCGCGAATCACGAGGTTGGTGCCATGCGCGCCGTTCTGGAGAAAGGGATAGCTGCCCATCGACAGGTCGGGGAATTCGGCCGCCAGTGCGCCGAAGGAGGCGGCGATCTCGCCCTCGCCCCGGTTCACCCGCAGCGATTGCGACAGAAGCGGCGCGCCGCCGGTCAAGGTGGGGATGACGCCGGCCAGCATCGCCTCGAAGATGTTCGGCACGCCCGCCATGACATGCACATTGCCAAGGGTGAATCCCGGCGCGGTGGAGACCGGATTGTCGATCAGGATCGCGCCATCCGGGATGCGGGCCATCCGCTGCCGCGCCTCGTTGAAGGGCAATCCGGCGCGGTCGTAATGCGCCTGAAGCCGCGCCATCGCATCGGCGCGATGGGTGATGGCCACGCCAAAGGCGGCGGCGATGGCATCGGCGGTGATGTCGTCATGGGTGGGGCCGATCCCCCCCGAGGTGAACACATGATCATACCGCGCGCGCAGGTCGTTGACGGCGGCGATGATCGCGGCATGCTCGTCGGCGACCACCCGTGCCTCGGTCAGGCGGATGCCATGTTCGGTCAGGCGCTGGGCCAGATGATGCATGTTGGAATCCCGGGTGCGGCCCGACAGGATCTCATCGCCGATCACCAGCATGGCGGCGGTTGGGTTGGTCATGGCTCTCTCCGGGTTCATGCGCTTGCCTCCGGTATAGGGCGGCGGGTCGGGGTTTCAAACCCCCGGCGACGGGGCGGGCCGCCCGCCTCTGGTCTTTGCCGCGGGCATCGCCTATCTAGGGCGACGAGACAAAGGCCAGAGACAGGATACCTCCCGTGGACGAAACACGCGGCCGCATCACCAAGGACGGCATCCGCATCTATGAAGATGCGGATTTTGCAGGCATGCGCGCCGCCGGACGCGCGGCAGCGGAGATCCTCGACATGGTGTCCCCGCTGATGCAGGTCGGCGTCACCACGGGCGAGATCGACAGCTTCATCCGCGAAGAGATCGAACGGCGGGGGCTGGTCTCGGCCACCATCGGCTATCGCGGCTATCAGCATGCCAGCTGCATCAGCGTGAACCATGTCGTGTGCCACGGCATTCCGGGCAACAAGATTCCGGGCCGGTCCAGCGATGCGCTGGTGGCGGGGGATATCGTCAACGTCGATGTGACGGTGATCGTGGATGGCTGGTTCGGCGATTCCAGCCGGATGTATGCGGTCGGGACGCTGAAGCCCTTTGCGCTGCGGCTGATCAACGTCACGCATGAAGCCCTGATGAAGGGCATCGCGGCGGTGAAGCCGGGCAACACCTTTGGCGACATCGGTCACGCGATCCAGACCCATGTCGAAGCCGCGCGCATGTCGGTGGTGCGGGACTTCTGCGGCCATGGCTTGGGCCGCGTGTTCCACGCCCCGCCGAATGTGCTGCATTACGGGCGCGCGGGCACGGGGGCGGTGCTGGAGGAAGGCATGTTCTTCACCATCGAGCCGATGGTGAATCTGGGACGGCCAGAAACCAAGACCCTGTCGGATGACTGGACCGCCATCACCCGCGACAAATCCCTGTCGGCGCAGTTCGAACATTCGGTCGGCGTGACCGCGACGGGCTGCGAGATTTTCACCCTTTCCCCGGCAGGCAAGTTCCACCCGACGTGGTGAAGACCTCGGGCAGGGGGCGCACGCGCCCCCTCTGGCCCCTTGGGCCATTCACCCCCAGTGGATATTTGTGCAACGGGGAAGCGGTCAGAGGCCGAGGAGCCTTGGCAGGTCATTCATGCATGTGAAGGGAATCGCACCTTCGTTGGCCAAGTGGTCGGCGGGGCTGTGCGGGGCGTAGCCCATGCAGCGCATCCCGGCCGCGCGGGCCGCGCGGGCCCCGGCGGCGCTGTCTTCGATCACGATGCAATCGGCGGGGGCAATGCCCAGTTGGGCGGCGGCGTGCAGGTAGAGGTCGGGTGCCGGTTTCGGACGGCCCAAGGCTTGGCCGGAATAGAGATGACCTTTGAAGCGGTCGATCAGGCCGTGCTGGCCCAAGGTGATCTGCATCTTTTCCGGCGTGCCGTTCGATCCCATCGCATAGGGGAGGCCCGCCGCGTCCAGCGCGTCCAGCACGGTCAGGATGCCGGGGATCAGGGGCGTGTGTTCGCGCAGCATCGCATACATGCGGGCGTAGAAGTCCTGCACCCAATCCTCGGGCAGGGTGGCCCCGGCGGCGCGGGCGCGGGTGGCGCAGGCCTCGACCGTGCCGCCGACATATTTGCTGGTCAGTTCGTCCATGGTCAGCGGCAGGCCATGCGCGGCAAGGTCGGCTTGCAACATGTCCAAGGTCGGTTGCTCGCTGTCCACAACCACCCCGTCGCAGTCGAAGATCACGGCTTTGGGCGGCAGGATCATTCCGGCGCCCTCAGGATGGTGACGGTGGTATCGCCGTAAGAGCGTTGGTCCAGCAGGTCAAAGCCTGCGGGGGCGAGGGGGGTGGTGCCTTCCTCCCAGACGATCAGCGCGGCGGGGGCAAGCCATCCGCCATCGACACATGATGTCAGCGCCGCTTCGCCCAGACCCTTGTGATAGGGCGGATCGAGGAAGACCAGATCAAAGCCGGTGCCCCGGTTCGGCCCCATCCGGGTGGCATCGCGCCGCCAGACATCGGTCGTGCCCATGCTGCGGGTGAGTTCGATGTTACGACGTAGAAGGGCGCGGGCGGCCACCCCATCATCGACAAAGGCCACGCGGGCGGCGCCGCGCGACAGCGCCTCAAGCCCCAAAGCCCCGGTTCCGGCGAAGAGGTCAAGCACGCGCGCGCCGGTGACCGGGTCACCATACCCGCCGTTGACGAGCAGGTTGAAGATCGCCTCGCGCACGCGATCAGAGGTGGGGCGCAGATGCGCCTTGGTGTCGCCCTCGCCCACGGGGGCAAGGGTCAGGCCGCGAAACTGACCGCCGATGATCCTCATGCTTTCAGCAGCGCTTTCAGGTCGGTGGCGGGGTCGGCGATGGCCTCGGCGGTCACGGCTTTGCGCTGTTCGATCAGGCGCTTGCCGACCATATAGGCGCGGCTGTCGTTCATGGCATCAACGGCGAGGAGTTGGTCGCCTTTGAAATACCAGAAGGAGATGGCCTCGGCTTCGGGTCCGCGCGTCACGATGCGGTCATAGCCTGTGTTCAGGCCCGCGATCTGCAGCTTGCAGTCATATTGGTCCGACCAGAACCAGGGTTGCGCGGTGTAGGGCCTGTTGGCCCCCAGGATATTGGCGGCAACGGCTTCGGCCTGATCGATGGCATTGCCCACCGATTCCAGCCGGATGCGCCCACCCTGCCACGGGAAAGAGGCGCAATCGCCCGCTGACCAGACATGCGGGGCGGAGGTCTGGCCGTAGGCATCGGTGGCGATGCCATTGTCCAGCGTGATCCCCGCCGCCTCGGCCAAGGCGGTGCCGGGCAGGATGCCCACGCCTGCGATCACGAAATCGGCGGGCAGGTCGCGCCCGTCGGGCAGGCGCACGCCGGTCACGCGGCTGTCGCCAAGGATGCGGTCAAGACCGGTGGATTCAAGGATATCCACGCCATGCGCGCTGTGCAGGGCGCGGAAATAGGCGCTGGTTTCAGGCGATGCCACGCGTTGCAGGATGCGGGGGGCCATCTCCAGCACCGTGACCTTGAGGCCGAGTTTGGCGGCGACCGCCGCCGCCTCCAGCCCGATATAGCCGCCGCCCACGATGACCAGACGGCGACCCGGCTGGAACTCGGCGCGCAGGGCATCGACATCGGCCAAGGTGCGCACGGCATAGACGCCCGCCAGATCACCGCCGATGGCGGCAGGCAGGCGGCGCGGAGTGGAGCCGGTGGTGAGCACAAGGTCGGTATAGGCGATGGTTTCCTCGCCCAGCGTCACGGTCTGCGCCAAAGGGTCGATGGCACTGACGGGGGTGCCAAGGCGCAGGGTGATCTTCTGTTCGGCGTAAAACTCTGCAGAGCGGAGCCAGAGACGCTCTTCCTCCATCTCGCCCATCAGATAGGCCTTCGACAAGGGCGGACGCTGATAGGGGGGCTGGGGTTCCGCGCCGATCAGGGTGAGGTCGCCCGCAAAACCAAGGGAACGCAGTTTCGCCACGCAGGCAGCCCCTGCCTGACCCGCGCCGATCACCACAACATGCGCCATGCCTGTACCCCCGTGTGGCTTTTGCGGCATTTCCTCTGGCCGCATCATCGGGCGGACCCTATATCCCCGCCCAAGACAAACGCAACGCGCGAGGGATGACAAATGACGATTTCTGAAGGCTCGGCACTGCCGGACGCCAATCTGCTGATGATCGGTGAGGCGGGGCCGGGATCGGTGGCGCTGGCGGAGAAGATCAAGGGCCGCAAGGTGGTGATCTTCGGGCTGCCCGGGGCCTATACCGGGACCTGCACCAGCGCCCATGTGCCCAGCTTCATCCGCACGGCGGACAAGTTCGCGGCCAAGGGCGTGGATGAGATCATCTGCGTGTCGGTCAATGATCCCTTCGTGATGAAGGCCTGGGGCGAGTCGACGGGTGCGGCGGCGGCGGGGATCACCTTCCTCGCCGATGCGTCGGCGGAGTTCACCAAGGCCATCGGTCTGGCCTTCACCGCGCCGCCGGTGGGGTTCTATGACCGGTCCAAGCGCTATGCGCTTTATGCCGAAGATGGCGTGGTGAAAGTGCTGCACGTCGAGGAAAGCCCCGGCGTCTGCGAAGCCTCGGGCGGGGAATCGCTTCTGGCGGCGATCTGACCCTGTGAGGGCGGCGCGGCCCCCTCACCCTGACCCTCTCCCCCGGCGGGGAGAGGGAATGTGGCCGGTCTGACGCGGCGCGCCGGCGGCACGGGTGCAGGGGGCGCTCGCGCCCCCTCTGGCCGCAGGGGCGGCCATTCACCCCCTGACGATATTTGTCGCAGAGAAGACGGGCGCGTCAGGGCTGCGCCAGAGCGTCCATCTTGGTGGCGAGTTTGATGTCGAGGTCGGTCAGACCCTTGGCGTCATGCGTGGTCAGGGTGACGGTGACGGTCTTGTAGACATTGGACCATTCGGGATGGTGGTTCCATTTTTCCGCCCAGAGGGCGGCGCGGGTCATGAAGCCGAAGGCATCGACGAAGTTGCGGAAGGTGAAGACCTTGGTGATCGCGTCACTGTCCGGGTCATGGCTCCAGCCATTGGCCAGAAGCGGATCGATTGCGCTGCGGTCGGCAAGCGGGTCAGCCATGGGTCTTGATCCTTGCGAGTTCTGCATCATCCAGCGCCACGGCGCGCAGGCGGGCCGGGCGATCCTTCATGCGGTCCCAATAGCTGGTAAAGGCCGGGCGGGCCGGGATGGTTCCGAACTGCAGGCCATAGCCGATCTGTGAGCCGAGGTAGAGGTCCACCGCGCTGAAGCGGTCCCCGGCGAGGAACGCAGGTCCGGCCAGCGCGTCATGCAGCGTTTCAATCGTGCGCTCGTAGCTGCCATAGCCGACGAAACCCGCTTTCGCGGGCGGCACATCGACGCCCAAGGCACGGTTGACGATGGCATATTCCAAAGGCCCGGCACCGAAGAACATCCAGCGCAGGAAGGCCGCGCGGTCATCGCCCCGCAAGCCCGCCTGCGGAAAGGTCTCGGCCAGATAGGTGAGGATGGCGGGGCATTCCGTCACCACGCACCCGTCATGCACCAGCGCGGGCACCTTGCCCATCGGGTTGATCGCCAGATAGGCCGGGGCCTTCATCGTGGTGGCGTAGTCGAGATAGTCCGTCTCGTAGCTTTCGCCGATCTCTTCCAGCATCCAGCGGACCATGCGGCCGCGCGACATCGGGTGGGTGTAGAGTTTCAGCATGGCGCCTCCTGTGCTTGGCCGCAGCATGGCACGGATGGCCACGGGATGTCAGTCTTCTGTCGTGCAGCGGCGGAAGGGGCCATAGGCGGTGAGCACCTCGATCTCTTCGTCCACGGCGCGGCGTTCGGCCTGAAGATAGCGGGCGACGGCATCATGCAGGCCGGGGTCCGTCATCAGATGCAGCGAATGCACCGGCGTGGGCAGGTAGCCCCGCGCCAGCTTGTGTTCGCCTTGTGCGCCCGCCTCGACCCGCGAAAGGCCATGTGCAATGGCCCAGTCGATGGCTTGGTAATAGCAGAGCTCAAAATGCAGGCAGGGGTGATCTTCCGAGCAGCCCCAGTAACGCCCGAAAAGCGTGTCGCGCCCGATGAAGTTCAGCGCGGCGGCGACGGGGGTGCCATCGGGGCGGAAGGCCATCACCAGCAGCATGTCGTCGCGCAGGGTCTGGTGCGCTTCGGTAAAGAAGCGGCGGGTCAGGTAGGGTGTGCCCCATTTGCGCGCGCCGGTGTCTTGGTAAAACGCCCAGAAGGCATCCCAATGGGCGGGATCAATGGCGTCACCGGTCAGGGCACGGATGGTCAGACCCGAGGCACGGGCCGTGTCACGCTCCTTGCGGATCATCTTGCGCTTGCGCGAGGACAGGTCCGACAGGAAGCCGTCAAAGCTGTCATAGCCACGGTTTTCCCAATGGAATTGCTGGGTGACGCGGTGCAACAGGCCGTGGCGGGCGGCCAGTGTTTCCGCCTCTTCGCCCGTGCAGAAGGTGGCGTGCAGCGAGGACAGCCCGCTGCGGCGTGCAAGGCTGATGGCGGTGTCGATCAGCCCGTCGCGCAGGTGCAAGGCATCCGGGCGGGTCAGGAAGCGGCGGCCGGTGGCCGGGGTGAAGGGCACGGCGATTTGCAGTTTCGGGTAATAGCGCCCGCCCGCGCGTTCATAGGCCTGCGCCCAGCCGTGGTCGAAGATGTATTCGCCCTGACTGTGGGATTTGACGTAAAGCGGCGTGGCGGCGGCGATTTTGCCGTCTTCACGCAGCACCAAAGGCCGGGGCGTCCAGCCCGTACCTGTCCCGGTGGATTTCGATCTGTCCAGCGCCACAAGGAAGCGATGGGTGGTGAAGGGATCGACCGGCCTGCCGCCGTCGGCCGATTCCGGGCAGGCGACCGCGTCCCATTCGGCGGCGGGGATATCGGTCAGGCTGTCGAGGATGTCGGCGGTGATGCTGGTCATGCCCGGTCAGCCCTTGGTCTTGCGGTCAGGCCGGGCAGGGTTTTCCACCCTCCCCGGACCCCTCCCGGAGGATATTTGCCGACAGAAAATGCCGGATCGGGTCAAGAAGTGGCGCAAGGCCCGGTGTGGTCAAGCCGGCAGCGCGGCGGGGTAGCCTTCGAAGGTCACGTTTTGGGCGATGCGCCGCGCCGCTGCCTCGGCCTCTGCGGAGCGGATGGTCCAGCACAGGATCACGGCGCCTTGGGCGGCGAGGTCGGCCACCCGGGGACGGGTCAGATCGGCGGCTTCGTGGCTGATGAAGCAGGCACCGACGCGGTCATAGTCCGGGATCGGGCGCAGGCGGTCGCAGGTGTCCGGCGGCAGGGGGGCCCAGTCGGTGGGATCATAGGCCGATGTGGTGAGGCCGCGCGGGAGGCCCGGCGCAAGGCGGGCCATGTGGGCGATGCAATGCGGGTTGAAGGACATGACCGCGACGGGGCCCTTGTACCCGGCCAGGGCGGCGGCGGTCGCGGTTTCCAGCCTTGCGTCGGTTTCGGCCATGCGCAGGGTCTGGTCCTTCAGTTCGATCAGCAGCGGCACGCGGCCTGCCACGAGATCCAGCACCTCGGCCAGCGTCGGGATGCCTTCGTCTCCGCCAGTGAGCGGGATGGCGGAGAGGTCGGCGGCGGTCAGATCGCACAGCCAGCCCTCACGCGGGGTCAGGCGTTCCAGCGTTTCGTCATGGAACACCATCGCCACGCCATCGCGCGACAGTTGCAGGTCAATCTCGATCCCGTAGCCCGCCGCGATGGCCGCGCGGATGGCGGCACGGCTGTTTTCGGGCCGCCCCGCCGCCAGGTCGTGATAGGCGCGATGGGCGATCGGGGTGGCCAGAAAGGCGGCGGGCAGCGGCGCGCGCATCAGCGGATTTCGAAGATGGCTTCGATTTCGACCGCCACGCCCAAGGGCAAGGAGGCGGCAGACACGGCGGACCGCGCATGGCGCCCGGCATCCCCCAAGGCGGCCACAAGGAAATCCGACGCGCCGTTGATCACTTTGGGCTGATCGGTGAAATCGGGGGTGGAGTTGACGAAACCCACCAGCTTGACCGCGCGCACGAGGCGCGAGAGGTCGCCGCCGCAGGCCTTCTTGACCTGTGCGAGCAGAGAGATGGCGCAGGATTTGGCAGCCTCTGCCCCTTGCTCCACGCTCAGGTCAGCGCCCAGCTTGCCCTTGGTCAGGCCTGCGGCGGTCTGGCTGATCTGACCCGAGACATGCACCAGATTGCCCACGATGACATAGGGCACATAATTCGCCGCCGGGGCGGGGGCGTCGGGCAGGGTCACGCCGAGTTCGGCAAGGCGGGCGTCGATGGACATGGTGGGCCTCTGGGGTTGTGGTTCGGGCGGAGGCTAGCCGCCTGCCTGCGGCGCGGCAAGGCCGGGAAGCGACGCTTTGTCGGCCCCTCCGTCGCCGCCAGCCCCCCAGACCGGCCTTACGGGCCGGGCCGCCTCCGTGACCGCCGCCGCGCGGGGAGCCGTCCGGGTGAGGGGGTGCGGTGCCCTTCTGCCTGTGCCCCACCGTCACGGCGGCGCGGTTTCCTTGCGCTGTCAGAACGGTCGCGCATTGTCTTGGCCGGTGCAGCGCACTACACCTTGTCTTTCACGCCGCACCGGTGCCATTAGGCCCAAGCCCAGCCCGGACATCAAAGAATATGACGTTGCACATTACTTCCGCCGCACGCGGACACCGCCTTTTCGCCGCTGCCGCCAGCCTTGCCCTGTTGGCCCTGACCGCTTGCGGGCCCGCACCGCAGGCGACAGGGATCAACGACCCGCATGAGGCGGCGAACCGCAAGGTCCACGGCTTTAACCGCGCGGTGGACCGTGCAATCCTGCGCCCGGCCTCCAAGGCCTATGCCATCCTGCCGCAGCCGGTGGAGCGGGGCGTGGCGAATTTCGCCGACAACCTCGACACACCCGGCGATGTGGTGAACAACCTGCTGCAAGGACGGGTCGGCCCTGCCGCGCAGAACACGCTGCGGTTCGCGACCAACACGATCTTCGGGCTTGGCGGTCTGTTCGACACGGCCGGGGCCTTGGGCCTGCCGGGGGTGGAAACCGATTTCGGCGAGACGCTGCACGTCTGGGGTGCGGGCGAGGGGGCCTATGTCGAAGTGCCGCTCTTGGGCCCGTCAACCACGCGGGACGCGGCGGGCACGTTGGTCGATCTGGTGACCAATCCGGTGCGTCTGGCGCTGCCCCAGCCCGAGGCCAATGTCTCGACCGTGGCCAAGGCCGCCTCAAGGCTTGGTGATCGGGCACGCTATTCCGAAACCGTCGATTCCGTTCTATATGAAAGCGCGGACAGCTACGCGCAGTTGCGTCTGCTCTATCTGCAAAACCGCCGGTTTGAATTGGGCCAGACCGACGGCAGCGCGCAGGACGGTGCCGCCAGCGCCGATGACGGATTTGTTGACCCATATGAGGACCCCTATGGCCAGTGATCCCCATTCCCTTCGCCTGTCGCGCCGTGGCTTCGCGGTGGCTTTGGCCGGGGCGGCGGCGATGGTGCTGCCGATGCCCGCGCTGGCGCTGACGGTGGACGATGCCCGCGCGCTGATCGACAAGGCGGTTGCGGACGTGAATTCCATCATCGCCTCGGGCAAGTCCGAGAGCGCGATGTTTGGCGATTTTGAACAGGTGTTTATCAAATACGCCGATGTGCCGGTGATCGCGCGCTCGGCGCTCGGGCCCGCGGCACGGTCTGCCTCGGCCGGGCAGATGTCTGCCTTCACCACGGCCTATCAGGGCTATGTCAGCCGCAAATACGGGCGGCGGTTCCGTGAATTCATCGGCGGCAGTATCGAAGTCGTCGATGCCAAGCCGTTGAAAAGCTATTTCGAGGTGATCTCGGTTGCCACGCTGAAGGGCGAGGCCCCGTTCGATCTGCGTTGGCATGTGTCGGACAAGTCCGGGCGCAACCTGTTCTTCAACATCATCATCGAAGGCGTGAACATGCTGGCGTCGGAACGGACCGAGGTTGGCGCGATGCTGGACGCGCGCGGCGGTGACATCGACGCGCTGATCGCGGACCTGAACGCCGCCTGACTGTGCCGATCAGGCACAAAAAGGCCCTGCCATCTGGCAGGGCCTTTTGCGTTTCAGTTGGTCCCGTTGAACAGGTCGCGCAGCAGGGCAGCCACGGGATCGTTCTGGCGCTCCTGTTCGGCGCGCTCGGCCTCGGTCATCTCGGGCAGGGGTTGCGGCGCGGCATAGGGGTCATAGACCTGCCCCGCAGAGGGATCATTAGAGATCGGGGCGTTCGGATCGACATAGCCGGGCGGCAAGGGCTGCGGTTCGGTGCCTTGCGGCGGCGGGGCGAGGGGGGCGGGTACGATCATCGGCAGCGGGCGCGGTGGCACGCCTTCGTGAACGCGCACCATCACCTCGTGCCAGATTTCTGCGGGCAGGCCGCCCCCGGTGACGCCGGAGAGCGGGGTGTTGTCGTCATAGCCCATCCAGACGCCCGCCACATAATCGGCGGTGAAGCCCACGAACCACGCGTCGCGCGCGGCCTGTGTCGTGCCGGTCTTTCCGGCAACCTGACGGTCTGACAGGCGGGCGCGGCCACCTGTGCCGGTCTCGACCACCTGCGTCATCATATAGGTCAGGAGTTCCGCCGCCTCTTGCGTGATGACCCGCTCACCCATGCCGCCGTCCTGACCCAGCAGGGGTTCGGGCTCGCCCTGCAACTGCAATTCGCGCAGGCCATAGGGTTTCACCGCCGACCCGCCGTTCAGGATTCCCGCATAGGCCCCGGTCATGTCGATCAACGTCGATTCGGATGCGCCAAGCGCCAAGGCCGGCCCGGCGGCGAGGTCGCTTTTCAGGCCGAATCTGGTGGCGATCTCGCGCACCTTGTCGCGGCCCACGGCCTCGGACACCTTGACGGCGGGGATGTTGCGGCTTTCGGCCAGCGCTTGGGTCAGGGTGATCAGCCCCTTGAATTCCTTGTCATAGTTGGACGGGGAATAGGGGCCGGACCCGGGGATGTTGATGGTCAGGGGCGTGTCTTCGACATAGTCGGACGGGCTCCAGCCCAGATTCAGCGCGGCCGCATAGACAAAGGGTTTGAACGACGAACCGGTCTGGCGCAGCGCCTGTGTCGCGCGGTTGAAACTGCCCGCCGCAGCGATCTTGCGCCCGCCGACCATGGCACGCACCGCGCCATCCGCACTCATGACCACGATGGCGGCCTGCGCCTTGGAGCCTTCCTTCAGCTTGGTCTTGAAGATGTAATCCAGCGCCTCTTCGGACGCCTTTTGCAGGCGCTGGTCCAGCGTGGTGCGGATCACCACATCCTCGGTCGTTTCGGACGACAGGAAGGAGGGCACGGTTTCCATCACCCAGTCGGCGAAAAATCCGCCGGATTTGGTGGCCGCCGCTTCGGACAGTTGGGCGGGGCGGGCGCGCGCCTCGGCGGCCTGTTCGGGGGTCAGGTAGCCCTGTTCCTCCATCAGGCCCACCACGACAGCCGCCCGCGCCTGCGAGCGTTGCAGGTTGTTGGTGGGGGCAAAGGTTGAGGGCGCTTTCAGCAGACCGGCCAGCAGCGCGGCCTCGGCCGGGTTCACCTCATTGGCGGATTTGCCGAAATAGCGCTGCGCCGCCGCCTCGAACCCCCGCGCGCCCGCACCCAGATAGGCGCGGTTAAAGTAGATCGTCAGGATCTCTTCCTTGGTGTACTTGAACTCCATCGCCATGGCGAAGGGGACTTCCTTCAGCTTGCGCCAGATGCCGCCCTGCCGGCAGTCGGATTCGTAATCCGCCTCGGATTTCCATTGGGCGGGATCATAAGGCACGCCAAGGCACAGCAGTTTTGCCACCTGTTGCGTGATGGTGGAGCCGCCGTTGCCTTCCAGCGGACCGCGCCCCTCGGACAGGTTGATGCGGATCGCGCTGGCGATCCCGCGCGGCGAGATGCCGAAATGGCGATAGAACCGGCGGTCCTCGGTCGCCACGACCGCGTCATGCAGATAGGGCGAGACAGTGTCGGCGGTGATCATCCCGCCAAAGGTTTCGCCCCGCCACGCAAAGACCTTGTCGTTGCGGTCCAGAAGCGTGACGGACCCGCGTGCCCGGGCATCAACCAGATCGGTGACGGGAGGCAGTTTGGCGTAAAAGAAGAAGATCACGCAGCCAAGGATCAGCCCGCCCACCACGCTGACGCGCCATGTGACGCCCCAGATCACGCGCCAGATCAGTGACAGGATGCCAAGAAAGAACCCGATGATCGGGTTGTGGTGGCGCCTTGGGGCAGGGCGGCGCGGCGCGGGTTTGCGCGGACCGCCGCCCGGCCCCTTGCCGCCGCCCTTGCCGCCGCCGCCCGTGGCGGCCTTGGTGGGTCTTGATGCCGAAAACCTGCGGTCCGCCACCAGCGGCCCGCGTCCATTGCCCGATACTGCCATGCTTGAACTGCCCGTCACGTGCGCGGTGTGTCGGGTCAATCTACCGCGCGCTGCATCGAATGTGGAGTGTCACGGCAAACGATTCGGATACGAGATACGATTAAAAATGCGGCAATCGCCAGAAT
>JACCDI011940945.1_pt1 | contig 14695 bp, 11 predicted proteins | sample 7442791 | NCBI WGS metagenome assembly JACCDI01 (sample SAMN15323434, study PRJNA562643) | freshwater metagenome | isolation source: river surface water | place: USA:Blue River Watershed | collected 2017-08-15 | reverse complement strand
CGCGGAAGTGGCGTAATTGGTAGCCGCACCAGACTTAGGATCTGGCGCTTCACGGCGTGGGGGTTCGAGTCCCTTCTTCCGCACCACGCCCGACTTAGGTCGGGCGTTTTAGTTTTAAAAAATAATTGATCATGAATATTACTAAAGAAAACATTGATGCTTTAAATGCAGTGGTGAAAATCAAATTAGCACCAGCTGACTATTTAGAACAAGTGGAGAAAGCAATTAAAGAGCAAAGCAAAAAAGTTCGTATGCCTGGTTTTAGACCTGGTATGGTGCCAGCTTCACATATCAAGAAATTATATGGTAAAAGTATTTTAGTGGATGAAATCAATCGCTTATTGTCTGATTCATTAAACAGCTACATTACTGAGCAAGAGTTAAATATCTTAGGTCAACCATTGCCTAAAGTAGATGAGTCGTATCAGCCAAAGTGGGATTTTAGCGATGAGTTTGAATTCTCTTTTGAGATGGGTATAGCTCCAGAGATCAAAGAAACATTCACTAAAAAAGATAAATTAGTTCATTACCAAGTTTTAGTGGATGACGAAACTTTACAGTCTCGTTTGAAAAACATCAGAAGAAGCTACGGTAAAATGACTAATCCCGAGAAAGTTGAAAGAGAAGACGATGTGATTTATGCTGAATTAGTTCAATTATCTCCGGATGGTAGCGTATTTGAAGGTGGCATCACTAATACAACTTCAGTGCGTTTAGATTTAGTAGAAGATGCTAAAATTAAGAAGTCATTGATGGGATTGAAGAAAGATGATGTTGTAGAATTTGACTTACAAGCTGCTTATAAAAAAGATGCACATAGAATTGCTCACTTATTAAATATTGAAGAAGATTTAGCGAAAGATTTAGTTTCTAAATTCAGAATGACTGTTAAGAATGTTAACAGAATTGAAGAAGCAGATATGAATCAAGAATTCTTCGATAAAATTTATGGTGAAGGCTCTATTAGTACTGAAGAGGCATTCATTGAAAAGATGAAAGAAGAATTAGTACAAATCATGCAAGACAATGCTGATCGTAAATTACAATCAGACATTTATGAGTATGGTGTTTCTAAATTCTCTATGAACTTACCAGATGAGTTCTTAAAGAGATGGTTGAAAGTTACGAATGAAGATAAGTTAAGTGACGAACAAATTGCTGAGCAATACGATGAATTTGCTAAGAACTTAAGATGGTCGTTAATCGTTAATAAAATTGTGAAAGACAATGCTATTGAGATTAAACCAGAAGAAGTGGTTGACCTTGCTAAAAAGAGAATCGACGCTCAATTCAGAATGTACAGTCCGCAGCCATTAACCGAAGAACAATTAAATCAATACGCAATAAACTTTTTACAAAACAGAGAACAAGCCAATCAATTGTTCGAAGAAGTAAAAACCTTAAAGGTATTTGATGTATTAAAAGAGGTTATTAGCCTCGATAAGAAAGAAATAGAATACTCTAAATTCTTAGAAATCAAATAAAAAAAGGGGCCTAGGCCCCTTTTTTTATTTGATTTCTAAGTCTTAGGTCTTAAGTCTTAAGTCGTAAGTCTTAAGTCGTAAGTCGTAAGTCGTAAGACATACGACTTATTTCTTACGACTTATTTCTTTTGCCAAAAACTTTAATTATTTTGCTACGTTTAAATTAGAAATCACATAACAATGAGTATAGACAAAAAAGAATTTCGCAAATACGCGGTTAAGCATCACAGAATTAATAGCATACAAGTAGATAACTTCATTTCTAGAGTAGAGAATAATATTGGCACTAAAAACATGACGCCATATATTATCGAAGAAAGAAATTTGAATGTTGCACAAATGGACGTATTCTCTCGATTGATGATGGATCGTATCATCTTTTTAGGTGATCCTATTTACGATAATGTGGCAAACATCATTCAAGCACAGTTATTGTTTTTACAATCAACAGATTCTAAAAGAGACATACAAATTTATTTAAACTCACCAGGTGGATCAGTGTATGCTGGATTAGGGATTTATGATACCATGCAGTTTATCACTCCAGATGTTGCAACTATTTGTACAGGTATGGCAGCATCTATGGCAGCGGTTTTATTGTGTGCCGGACAAGCAGGGAAGCGTGCTGCATTACCTCATTCAAGAGTAATGATTCACCAACCTTTAGGTGGCGCAGAAGGACAAGCATCTGATATTGAAATCACTGCTAGAGAAATTGGTAAATTAAAGAAAGAATTATACGAGATTATTGCAAATCACTCAGGTCAAACATACGATAAGGTATGGGAATGTTCTGATCGTGATTACTGGATGATTGCAAGTGAAGCGAAAGAGTTCGGCATGATAGACGAAATTTTAGTAGCAAATCCGAAAACTGAACAATAATAATGGCAAAGCAGAATCGTGATATACGTTGCTCTTTTTGTGGGGCAGGGAAACAAGATACTCTAGTATTAATTGCTGGTATCGATGCACATATTTGTGATAAGTGTATTCAGCAAGCTAATAACATCTTGACAGAAGAGAATGATGCGAGACAATCAAAGATTGCAACTAACTCATTAAAAATTGCTAAACCAAAAGATATCAAAGCACATCTTGACCAATATGTAATTGGTCAAGATGATGCTAAAAAAGTTTTATCAGTAGCTGTATACAATCACTACAAACGTCTAGCACAAAAACGTGACGAAGATGGAGTAGAGATTGAAAAATCTAACATCATTATGGTAGGCGAAACAGGTACAGGTAAAACCTTATTAGCAAAAACCATTGCAAGAATTTTAGAAGTACCTTTCTGTATTGTTGATGCAACTGTATTAACTGAAGCAGGATATGTTGGTGAAGACGTAGAAAGTATTTTAACTCGCTTATTGCAATCGGCCGACTACGATGTAACATCCGCAGAAAGAGGTATCGTTTATATAGATGAGATCGATAAAATTGCTAGAAAAAGTGATAATCCATCAATCACTCGTGATGTTTCAGGTGAAGGTGTTCAACAAGCATTATTGAAAATTTTAGAAGGTACAGTTGTGAACGTTCCGCCTCAAGGTGGTAGAAAACATCCTGAACAAAAAATGATTGCCATCAACACACAAAATATTTTATTTATATGTGGTGGTGCATTTGATGGTATCGATAAAAAGATTGCGAGACGCTTGCAAACACAAGCAATCGGATATCAAATTGATCGCACAACAGATCAACTCGATTTAGAAAATTTATTAAAATATGTGAGTCCGCAGGATCTGAAAAGCTTCGGATTAATTCCAGAATTAATCGGACGTATGCCTGTATTGACACACTTGAATCCGCTCGACAAAGAGACACTTCTAAACATCGTTACAGAGCCAAAAAATTCAATTGTAAAACAGTATCAAAAATTATTTGAGTATGAAGATATTCAATTAACTTTTGAGAAAGCAGTGTATGAATTTATTGTAGATAAGGCGATGGATTATAAATTAGGAGCACGCGGATTACGTTCAATTATGGAAGCGATAATGATTGATGCAATGTTTGAATTACCATCAGATCATAAGGTGAAGGAGTTGAATATTACTCTAGCTTACGCGGAGGAGAAGTTTAATAAGTCGGAGATACGAAAGTTGAAGGTTGCATAACTAGTAACCAGTAACTAGAAAGTAACTAGTATAACTACTCCAGTAATAACAACATGAAGACAAAAGAAGAAATCGTACAGAACTGGTTACCTAGGTATACGGGGCGTGACTTAAGTGAATTCGGACAGTACATTCTACTTACTAACTTCTCACATTACCTGACCATTTTCGCTGAAAAGTTTAACGCTGAAATTATTGGCGAAGGCAAGCCTATGCAAAGTGTAAGTGCCAACGGAATTACATTAATTAATTTTGGTATGGGTAGTGCAATGGCTGCAACGGTAATGGATTTATTAAGTGCCATAGACCCGAAAGCTGTTTTATTTCTGGGGAAGTGTGGTGGCTTGAAAAAGAAGAACGAGATTGGAGATTTAATACTTCCTATAGCCGCAATTAGAGGCGAAGGAACATCAAACGATTATTTCCCGGCAGAAGTACCTGCCTTGCCATCATTTGCATTACAGAAAGCTATATCAACTGCTATTAGAGATTTTGGGGAAGACTACTGGACAGGTACCGTATATACGACGAATAGAAGAATTTGGGAGCATGATGAAAGCTTCAAAGAATATTTGCAAGAGATAAGGGCGATGGCGATTGATATGGAAACGGCGACGATATTTGTCACCGGATTCAAAAATGAAATTCCGACGGGTGCATTATTGTTAGTATCAGATCAACCCATGATACCAGAAGGGGTGAAGACTGCTGAAAGTGATAAGAAAGTCAGTTCTATGTTCGTAGAAAAGCATTTAGAAATTGGCATTAAGTCATTAGAGCAACTCATAAATAACGGTTTAACCGTAAAACATCTGCGTTTCTAAGTAGAATAAGAGATTAGGCATTTGAATAATGTGATTTATAAATCGTTATTCTTACCTTTGCAGCCTAATTTAAAATCAATGATTTCAGTATCTAATTTATCCCTTAAATATGGGAAACGCGTTCTTTTTGAGGAAGTTAATGTTAAATTCACTCCAGGTAACTGTTATGGTGTAATCGGGGCAAATGGCGCAGGTAAATCTACTTTCTTGAAAATTTTATCGGGTGAAATTGACTCGACTACAGGGCATGTTTCTATAACACCCGGTGATAGAATTGCGGTATTGAAACAAAATCACTTTGAATTCGATAATTTTCAGGTATTGCAAACGGTGATCATGGGACATAAGAGATTATGGGATATCATGGTAGAGAAAGAAGCATTGTATGCAAAGCCAGATTTCAATGATGCCGATGGTGAGAGGGTTTCTGAATTAGAAGGTTTATTCGCTGAAATGAATGGCTGGAATTTAGAGAGTGATGCTGCAGCTTTATTAAGCGGATTAGGGATAAAAGAAGAACTTCATTATAAATTAATGAATGAACTTTCTGGTAATGAAAAAATTCGTGTATTATTAGCTCAAGCTTTATTTGGTAATCCGGATATTCTTTTACTCGACGAGCCTACCAACGACCTTGATATAGATACTATTTCTTGGTTAGAAAATTTCTTAGCTGATTTCCCGAACACAGTCATTGTAGTATCTCACGACCGTCACTTCTTAGACACAGTATGTACACATATTGCAGATATTGACTTTGGTAAATTGAATATCTATACTGGTAACTATTCATATTGGTATGAAAGTTCTCAATTAGCATTAAGACAAAGAGCTGATCAAAATAAAAAGACAGAAGAGAAACGTAAAGAATTACAAGAATTCATTGAGCGATTTTCAGCCAACGCTTCTAAGTCAAAGCAAGCAACATCCCGCAAGAAATTATTAGAGAAATTAAACGTTGATGAAATTAAACCATCAACACGTAAATACCCTGCAATCATTTTCAAACAAGAAAGAGAAGCAGGAGATCAAATATTATCAGTAGAGAATTTAGCTTCTTACACTGAGGATGGTACTTGTCTGTTCAAAGACATCAACTTCTCACTAAACAAAGGAGATAAAGTTGCATTAATTTCTAAAGATAGTATTGCCACTGCAACGTTTTATGAAATGTTAATGGGTAATCAAGATGTTAAAATCGGTGAAATTAAATGGGGGGTTACAATTACTAAAGCATACTTACCATCTAATAATGCTGATTACTTTAATGTTGATTTAAACTTAGTAGATTGGTTACGTCAGTACTCAGTTGAAAAAGATGAAACTTTTATCAGAGGATTCCTAGGTAAAATGTTATTCTCAGGTGAAGAGACTTTGAAAAACTGTAAAGTATTATCAGGTGGTGAAAAGGTAAGATGTATGGTATCTCGTATGATGATGATGAATGCTAATATGTTATTGTTAGATGAACCAACGAACCACTTAGACCTAGAATCAATTACAGCATTCAACAATTCATTAAAAGACTTTAAAGGTACAGTGATATTAAGTTCTCATGACCACGAGTTCATGCAAACTGTTGCAACACGTATTATTGAAATTACTCCGAATGGAATTATCGACAAGGTAATGACTTACGATGAATACATTGTTGATGAGCGTGTGAGAGCGATGCGAGAAGAAAGGTACACTATAGTTGCTTAACTAGTAACTAGTAACTAGTAACTAGTCTAGTCACTAGTTACCAGTCACCAATCACTATTTAATGCTTGGCTGCAAGATATCGCTCCGCATCTAACGCCGCCATACATCCCGACCCTGCTGAAGTAACAGCTTGTCTGTAAATTTTATCTTGTACGTCACCTGCTGCAAACACACCTTCTACATTCGTTCTAGTGCTGCCAGGTACTGTTTTGATATAACCTGCTTCGTCTAATTCGATAACGTCTTTAAACACATCTGTATTCGGTTTGTGTCCGATCGCAACGAAGAAACCTGTTACATCTAAAACTCTCTCTTCGTTCGTTTGATTATTCATAATCTTCACACCATTTACCGTTTGTCCGTTACCCAAAATCTCTTTGGTCTCTGAATTGTAAATGATCTCAATATTCGCTGTGTTTAATACTCTATTTACCATTGCCTTCGATGCTCTAAATTCATCTCTTCTAACAATCATGTATACTTTATTACAAAGCTTTGCCAAGTATGTTGCCTCTTCTGCTGCAGTATCTCCTGCGCCAACTATAGCCACATCTTGTCCCTTGAAAAAGAAACCATCACATACCGCACATGCTGATACTCCAAATCCGTTATACTTTTGCTCCGACTCTAATCCTAACCATTTTGCTGATGCTCCAGTGGCAATTATCACTGCATCTGCAGTCATAACTTTTGAATCATCTACAATTACTTTTTTAGGCTCAACATTAAAATCTACTGAACTTACATATCCGAATCTTATATCTGTACCAAAACGTTCTGCTTGTTTTCTGAAGTCTTCCATCATCTCCGGACCTTGAGTGCCATCTGGGTAACCCGGATAATTCTCAACTTCTGTAGTTGTAGTTAATTGTCCGCCCATCTGTATACCTGTAATCATCACTGGTTTCAAATCTGCTCGTGCTGCGTAGATAGCTGCAGTGTAGCCAGCCGGACCTGAACCTATAATTAAACACTCTACGTGTTCTACATTATTCTCCATTTTTATTCTTTTTAAATTCTTGCGCTAAAATAATTATTATTTCGGAATGTAAACAGTATCAATATATGCTCCGTAACTCGCCCAAATTCCTAAAACTCCTTCTCCCTTAACATTTGAATTAATGATCACAGTAGGAGCAAAGGGGTTACCAAAACTTCCACTTTGTGATTCAAAGCTATCCCAGAAATCAAATTGTGCTTTATCTATGGATGCCCATTTTACATATACTGTATCTCCTCTTTTGAAATAACCATATTGAGAAAAATCTGCTGAATCATTATTCTGTAATTGTTGTTTCCCTCCAAAAATAGTGAATGATGTCTGCTGTCCGTTAATCAATAAATCATTGTAAATAGAATTAAAAGCGACATCAAAAAAGAACTCTGAATTTTTTCTTGTTAACATCCTGAAAAAATTATCTTTTTGAATCGGGTCAGTAAACCATGCTGTTAATTCTACTAATGAATCTTTTATACCTTTATCTCCAGGTGCTGTTTTAATAGTTATACTATCTAAAGGATGTGAAGGTAATATAGTCGTACTTGCTGTAAATATTTTACCATCTACCTCTACTTTTAAATCGTACTTTTTACCTACTTCGCCAGATATAGAAGTATTCGTATATATCACCGCACCTCCAAAATCAACTATATCTAAATCTATCCATGCACCACCATCTATACTAATTGCAACATCCGCATTCGTAACAAATAAATCTCTAAAATCTTCATTGCTGATATTTTTCAGAAAAGAAACTCCTCTAGAAATACTTACAATTGGCACCACTCCATTCTCAATATATCCCTCCACCACATATGGCTGCTCACCCGGTGGAAAATCTACTTCTATGTTCTTTTCGCAAGCACTGAACAGTAGCAACATTGCAAATAGAAATACAACTATCTTACTTGTAATGAGTACTGAGTACTGGGTATTGAGACCAGCTCTCTTTAACATTCTCATATATTTTTATACCTTAATTCCTTAATAACCTAATAACCTAATAACTTAATTCCTTAATAACTCTTCTGCGTTCTCTGCATTCCCCCGCGCTCTCTGCGTGGAAACTCTCTGCGTGGAAACTCTGCCTCTCAAAAACGAAAATTCCACGTAACCGATGGTATAAACGGAAACACCGTGATCTGCTTCGGTTGTATCGTTAATCCGTTACTCAACACATCTCCCTGTATATCTAAATAAATAATATACTGATTCAATCGGTTGTAAACATTGTATATGCTAAAGTTCCAAACCGACTCAAATTTTTCAGTTTTCTTATGCGTATAAGTAGCAGAAATATCCATTCGATGATATGGTATCAAGCGATATTTATTTCTGTAATCTCCTTCATAATACAAACCTTGTGTACCACTGAAAAATACTAAATGTGTTGGTAAATTAAATGCAGTACCTGAACCGAAAACAAAGACTGATCCGAATGTCCATTTATCATTTAAAGTATAAGACAATACCACTGATGCATCGTGTCTTCTATCATATCTTGCATAAAAAGTTTTTCCATTTTGTAATTCAGGAAATCTTCTTTTTGCATATGATAATGTATATCCAACCCAACCATTAAATTTACCCATCGCTTTCTTTACAAAAAATTCTGCACCGTATGATTCTCCGACGCCAAAGGTGAGGTCGTTTTCGATGTTCGGACTTAATTGTCCTGTTTTGCTTTCTTTGAATTCTACTTGATTGCGTAAATCTTTATAGTATAATTCGATAGATGTTTCATACATATCATCTTTGAAATTTCTGAAATATCCTAATGCATATTGTGTTGCAAATTGTGGGCGAACTAATGTTGAACTAGGTATCCATAAGTCAGTGGGCAAAGTGCTACCTGACAATGATGCTAAATGTATGTATTGATTAGTGATCGTGTACGATGCCTTGATTGAACTCTTCTGATTGATAGTATATCTCAACGATATTCTAGGCTCTAAACCATGATAGAATTTTATGTTCTCCCAATCTTTGTATTGAATGGTGTCAATAATTGTATAGCCATCGGCACCTGCTACGTATCTATCATACGGACCAACTTGTTGAAACATTGAATATCTCAAACCTGTATTCAATCTAAGTTTTTCAGTTACATCAAAATCATTCGATATATAAATCGCTGCTTCATTTGCATATTGTCTATTGATTTTCTCAGGTGTGATAACAGCTTCACCAATCGTTCCACTTGCAGTAGTAGGAGTGAAGCGATGGAATGTATATATCGCTCCAAACTTTATTTGATTTCTAATATTTGGGAAGTAATCGAAATCTATTTTACCTGTTATATCTCTAATGCCTGAAAATAATTCGAAATCAAAATTACTTTGTGATGCACCTAACCTAAATACATAATCGCTATATATCGCAGTTGTATTAACAAATAATTTTTCATTGAATAAATGATTCCATCGCAATGTTGTTGTGGTATTTCCCCATGGGAATCTTATACCAAAGCGCTCACCTTGAAATTTGAAAACATCCTTACCAAAATAACCACTTAAGAATACTCTGTCTTTGTCTGAAAATTGATAGTTCAATTTCATATTGACATCGTAAAAATAATACCCAGAATTTTTTAATCGCTCATTATTGCCTGCAAATGGCTTCGTTAAAACGTCTATATATGTTCTACGACCTGATACAATGAACGAACTCTTTTCTTTTTGTATAGGGCCTTCTAATGTTAAACGCGATGAAATTAATCCGATACCACCTGTTGCATGATACGTTTTATTATTTCCTTCTTTCATATTTACATTCACCACCGATGATAATCGACCACCGTACTCTGCAGGTATACCACCTTTGATGATGCTTGTATTGTTTATCGCATCTGAATTAAACACTGAAAAAAATCCGAATAAATGTCCGGTGTTATACACTACCGCCTCATCTAATAAAACTAAATTTTGATCCGGACCTCCACCTCTAACATAAAAACCACTATTCCCTTCACCTGCAGATTGTACGCCTGGTAATAGTTGTAGAGTTTTTAAGATATCTACTTCACCCATAATCACAGGTAAAGTTTTTACTTTTTCCATCTGCAATGTTTGAGTACTCATTTGAGTGCTCTTAACATTTTCATCAGCTCTTCTAGAAGTAATAACTACTTCTTTACTTTGAATTATTTTATTCGACAGATAAACGTTATACCTAATATTTTTATTTAGGCGGATGGTATCGTTCTTTGTTTGATAACCTAAATATAAAACTTGAATGCTATAAGTGCCTTCTGGTAATGTGATAGAGAAAAAGCCATACTCATTGCTTTGTGCTCCTTTGTTCAGATCTTTGATTATAAAGCTTGCACCTAACAAGCTTTCACCTGATGATGCATCTTTGATATAACCATTTATCGTGTATTTATTTTGAGCTGATAGATAATTACTCGTAATTATCAATGCTATTAACCAAATGATTTTTTTCACTATTCTCTTATAAATCTGATTTTGTAGTTGTTGTTTTCACTCTCTAATGATAAAATATATATTCCACTTAAAATGTTTGTTGGTAATTCTATGCCGTTTAATAATTCTATGCTACTAAACGTTTGAGAGTATAAAATCTTACCTAATAAATCACTTATGTTGAGTTGATAATTTTTATTGTTTTGGTCTTGTAAGTTTATTTGTAAAAATCCTTTATTCGGATTTGGGTAAATCAATATTTCTTTAGATTTATTTTGTTCTATGGCTGCATTCAATAATAGCTTTGAACCATCGGGTAAGCCCCATCCGTAGTCATTATTGGGATTGATTGAATTATTAGAATTGTATTTTATCCATGATTTTAATTGAGCTGGTTTTGATGCAGGATATGTTTTTTTGTACAATTCCCATGCGCATGCTGAAAAGCCGGCGATGATCGGACCAGAGAAGGAAGTACCACTTCCGAAACCATAACTTAATGTATTAGCTCTTGCGATAAACGACGGACCTCCTTGTGCAACTACATCGGGTTTAGTAAGTCCCGCGCTTGTTGGACCATGTGAAGAAAAACCTGAAATTGTTTGGTCTTGTCCAACAGAGCCTACTGTAAAAACTTCAGTACCATCAGCAGGTGCTCCAATATAAAACCATGAACTATTACCAGAATTACCAGCTGAATTTACAACTAAAACTCCCTTGCTACTAGCAATATTTGCGGCTCTAGTAATTACTGTTTTATTGCCATCTAAATCTTGGTAATCATAACTCTGTGAATTTGCATCATAAGTTGTATATCCTAATGATGAATTAATAATATCAGCGCCAACACTATCAGCATATTCAGCTGCAGCTACCCAATTATATTCTTCTACTAAATATTCTTCTGCTTCTTCTTCTGATCTTAGTAAGTATACCGATGCATGTGGGGCAGTGCCAATCATTGAATCGGGCACATTCGCTGAAATACATGATAATACAGATGTTCCGTGATTACTAAAGTCATAAACATAAGGGTGGTTTCTTGAGAAATCCCAAGTACCTAAAATTTTATTATTAGCTCTCAATGAATCAAAAGCTTTATGAATATCTGTTTTTCTGAACCCTGCATCAATAATTGCAATCGTCATACTCTTGCCTGTATAATTTGATGCATGTAGCTGATCAGCTTTGATCATCTTTGTTTGATTATCTGCACCTCCATAATTACCAATGAACTGATAATTATTTATGGTATTCTCTTCTTCTTTGTAGAAATCTTTGAATTTATTTTCTCTTTGTCCTCGCAATAAATTTGCACCATATACTTTTTTGTATGATGATACATATGCTAAAGCACCAATATTTATTACTTGCTGTGTATCTGCTTGTACCGTAATGGTATTAAACCATCTAGAAGTATTTAAAATTTTAGCTCCCGTATTAGCTATACCTAATATATAACTAGGGTTGACGGGTATGTCAGTGCTATCAATTGCAATACCCATAGCTGTTCTTCTTGCAATTGCCTTACTACTCAGAAAGGATTGAGGGTTGTTGATATTATATGGCGAGTTGATTTTATTTTTTAGAAATATGATATAGCGATCTTGAGCAAAAGTTTGAAAACTTAATGCCATTAAAATCAATAAAAATAATTTTTTCATATTAAGATTTTGAAATTATACCACCACCAATTAAATCATTGCCATCGTAAAATACTGCTGACTGTCCGGGAGCCAAGCCCGATACTGGCTCATGAAAATCAACTAAAATGTGATCTCCATTTTCTACGATTGTACTCATCGTACCTTTGTCTTTGTATCTTATTTTTGTTAATGACTCTATACCAGTTGGTATGTTTGCATACTTCACTAAATTATATCCTCGTACTACAGCTTGTACTCTTTCTAACTCATCGTGTCGACCTAAAATAACTCTATTTTCTTCGGGTTGTATTTCTAATACAAACATAGGTTCACCTAATGCAATCTCTAATCCTTTTCTTTGTCCGACCGTGTAAAACGGATACCCCTTATGTTTACCAACAACCGTTCCATCTCTCAAAACAAACTCACCACCATTCACCTCTTTTTCTAAAGTTGGAACTTGATGTTTTAAGAATGCTCTGTAATCATTATCTGGCACGAAACAAATTTCATAGCTCTCACTCTTTGCAGCTAATTCTTTTTGACCCATGTCTATCGCCATTTGTTTAATTTCTGATTTGTGAAATTTACCTAATGGCAACATGGTTCTTGATAAGTTTGCTTGAGATACTCCCCAAAGAACATAACTCTGGTCTTTGTTCTCATCTTTACCTTTAGAAATTATATTTCGGTTGTTCTCATTACGGATGTTCGCATAATGACCCGTTGCTATAAACTCACAATCCAACAAATTCGCTCTTTTAATCAAGGCTTCCCATTTGATATGCGTATTACACAATACACATGGGTTAGGGGTGCGGCCTGCTAAATATTCTTCTACGAAATTGTCGATCACAAAATTGCCGAACTCTTCTCTGATGTCTAAAATATAATGTGGGAAACCATATGATACAGCTAATGAACGCGCATCGTTGATAGAATCTAAACTGCAACATCCAGTCTCTTTTGAGGAGCTACCCGAACTTGCATAATCCCAAGTTTTCATGGTGATGCCAATGACCTCATAACCTTGTTCATGTAACATTACTGCAGCTACTGAACTGTCAACCCCACCGCTCATCGCCACTAATACTCGACCTAATTTACTCATGATACAAATTAACAAATTATTATTCTATAAAGTTTCAGTCTAATGTCAATTTAGAAAGAGAGCTAATCGAAAATTATTATATTCGCAGCTGAAAAATAAGCCCTGGTGGTGAAATTGGTAGACATACCATCTTGAGGGGGTGGCGCTGAAAGGCTTACGAGTTCGAATCTCGTCCAGGGCACCCAAACTATAAACTTCTTTAAAAAAGAAAAAGCTGAATTATAGTTCAGCTTTTTCTTTTTTATTTCTTAATGTTTTTATTCCGTATGCTGCGGCAACTGCTGCTAGTAGTGCAATGCCTCCATCGATTGGTACGTCAGGGTCACCACCTGGGTCTGGACCAGAACCTGGGTCTTGTGCAAAAGTATTCGACACAGATGCAATGATTATAATCGCAATTATGAATGATAGTTTTAATAAATGTTTTTTCATCGAATTAGATTTAACGAACAAATATACATTTTTAAATTATTAATGATTTACAATTTGCTTAAAATAGAAATACCCCAATAATGGGGTATTCCTGAGAGCTCAATTAAATTAACAACAACATTTTTCATTATTCAATGCGTATGCCAAAACACAAAAACTGCGTTTAAACTTATTTAAACGCAGTTTTCTGAATGTGCCAATTTGAATTTTTGATTCTTTATGGGATGTTAATTCCCATTTTTGGAGTGTACTATCGTACAATTTTCTCCTTTCAATTTTCTTTTAAACGATAAAAGCCCCTAAAAGAGGCTTTTGAAAAAAGTAGTCCGGATAGGATTCGAACCTATGACCCTCGGTTTAGAAAACCGATGCTCTATCCAGCTGAGCTACCGAACCAATTGGAGCGCAAATAAACAAGTTTGTCTGCAAAAATGCAAGTAGAAAATAAAAAAACGCAGATTTTTTCAATTTTAACACTTGTAAAATTATACTTTGTTGAATTTCAATACGATTGGTATTAATCGAATATTTTTTTTTGCATTTTGAGCCTAAACACTATATTTGCGCTCCGTCGGTGAGATGCCTGAGAGGCCGAAAGGAACGGTTTGCTAAACCGTCGTACCCCAAAAGGGTACCGAGGGTTCGAATCCCTCTCTCACCGCAAAAATAGTTTTTTGATTATCAAGTTATTAAGCTTGTTTCTTAAAAATATTTAAAAATAACTCGCAAAAGCAGATTTTTTTTCTACTTTTGCAGTCCATTCAAAAAAAGTTCGGGGTGTAGCGTAGCCCGGTTATCGCGTCTGGTTTGGGACCAGAAGGTCGCAAGTTCGAATCTTGCCACCCCGACTTAAATTTTACTCTTCTTTAAATACTTTCATAAATACTATACACCCTTCGTTTTTCTGGCAATTAGTGCAGAAATTTTTTTCGATTTTTCAGTT
>JACCDI010988019.1_pt1 | contig 14695 bp, 13 predicted proteins | sample 7442791 | NCBI WGS metagenome assembly JACCDI01 (sample SAMN15323434, study PRJNA562643) | freshwater metagenome | isolation source: river surface water | place: USA:Blue River Watershed | collected 2017-08-15 | reverse complement strand
TTGAATTTGGTATATGAATTGGTATACATTTGGTAAATGCTCGTTATAAAAAAGTGACCAAAAAATTTGACCGTGACTGAAAATATCTGGTCAGATTTTACTTATTTTGGTATGTGCCTGGTGTACAAAAAACATCTGGTATATGAACTGTTTTACAGCTTTTTTTGTTATTCCAACAGTATGCTCAATACCAGAGGCTACAAGAAATGACATTTTTGACTGGTATACAACTGGTATATGGCACAATGGTATACATATAAATACCATTTTTTCGCTGTGATACTAAGATGAAATTTGATGGGAGTCAAGATCATGCATGGTAGTGGTAGTGAACAGAAGTCCCCATAACTACAAAAGACATCAAGGAGGTAGTCAGGTAAACATTTTTTGTTGATGATAAATTGATTAGATTGATGATGATGAATGAATGAATCTTGTTGGAAATTGATTGGTTAATGGGATAGATGATGCAAAAAATGCAGGTTTAAGGAGACCCCAATAAGACCATCAAGATTTAGAAAAGGTGAGTATGAATTTGGAAGACAGGGTTTGTAGCAACTAGATATTCAATACTCTGCAAGTATAACCCCAATGCTTTGCCAAGAGCATCAGCAAGGGCTACAATACCTGAATCAGGAGTAAAAGTTTGAAAAATGCAAAGGACTTGAGGATTGGTTGAGGCTATTCCCCCCTGGAACTGAGACTATAGTATTCAAAACAGACACAGAAGATTCAGTCTGATTGGAAATGGAGGAAGTAGAAGTGGAAGAGCAAATGTAATGGAATGGATGAGTGCTCAGAAGGGAGTGACTGGTTCTAGCTAAAAGGGCTGTAACATGAAAATGTGTGGTGTTGACACACCAGGATAGACATTTCCTGCAAAATTTCATCCAAATTCCATCAAAACACTGAAACCCAGTGTTAGAGATAGAGGCAGTATTTGTCAATCTAAGCTTGTTTTGATCAAAGTGTCAATGACTTTGATTATTCTGTCCACCACAAGTAGACTCTATTCAATCTCAGTTATTACCATAGCAGCACAACATCTCTTTATCAAACTTGGCATTGCTCTAAGCAAGGCAGGCTTGGTCAAAAGGCTCTTTGCATTGATTAGACCATGATCTCCACCACAATTGAAACATTTATTGATATGATGACAAAGAACCAACTTTTTGGAGGATTTAAAGTTATTGTGAAGTTCATTTGCATCACAAAGAAGGCACTTGATTTTAACAATGGCAAGTTTGGAAAAAGAAGAAATGAGGATGAGATTACAATAGAGGAACAGGATGAGTAATGAATCATTCTCTACCAAGTTAGAAGGTCTGACAGACTGACTAGAAGTGTTTTTTTGCTCCGCTGAAAACCACAAAGAATATCTCAATAGGTTTATCCAAGCAAGATCCAAACTTCATGTAGACTGACCACAGCAGCATGCAATTGCTTGGTAATTATGAAGAAATTCTCACCTTGGATTAGGATCAAACCTTTGCTCTCAAAAATCTTGAAAAGTTCTTGAGGGCATTAATATCATCACAAGGCATGATGACAATCCAGGACAATCCTGGTAAAAGTAATCCCACCCTGCTGGCTAGAACAAATATCATTGTAAATGGGAAAAACATCTCTAGCATTACTGGATTTGGGAAATAAAAGTTCCGGTTCTTGATGATTAAGGGTGATCAACTACCCCCTAGCACCACCAGATAAAATCCTACACAATATATATTATTGAAAGCAAGGAAAACACAATAAGATCTTAGGACTGCTCCAAAAATAATGCAGTCAAAATAGCTAAAAATCTTATTTGTAGTGAAATGATTTGGATTTTATGACCAATTAGAAGCTGGTTAGGCCTCATTTATCATTCTAAATATTGTATCCGATAGATCTTGGTGCTGTATTCAAAGGAACAAGTTCTAGATCCAAAAATCGAGTTATAGAACTCCTGGAATGTTCTTTAGAACATAAGAATTTAATTTTAGAATGTTAGGATCAGTTCTAAGTGGTTTTTGCCTGGAAGTCCTTGCAAGCAGAATACCAGTCCAAGCTTGGCTGAATTGATGATTGTCAAACGTCTCCTTTTCATACAAATTTATACAAATCAAAAATATAATCCAAAGTGAATATCAAGATTTGAGACTGAATAAGATCATTTAGAGACTAGCAGCCCCCTTGGAACTGAAGTAGTGGTATGAGAAACCAATGCTGGAGATCTATTATTGGTGCCAATGGATGGAGATTGAGAACAATTTTTATGGAACTGATAAGTGCTTGGAAAATCAACAAGGTTAACATCTTTGAAACCAGTGGTGCAACCACAAAAAGCACCACTCCAGTGGTTACATTTCCAGCAATAAGCCATCCAAATTCCAACAAAACTCTGGAACCCATTACTTGAGATGTGAGAAGTTTGTGTCACTCCAACCTTGCTCCACTCATAGTTCCCTTGACCTCAATTAGAATGGCCATCATGAGTGCACCCTCCGCCATTGTGACCATCACCCTAACAAAAATTCCATAATTCTTTAAACTTGGCCTTGTTTTAGGCAATTGAACCTCAGTCATAATGCTCTTTGTGATGATTAAGTCAATGATCAAAGAAGCTTTTCACAATGGTTGATTTAGAAGAAGGACCATCGGATGAGGTTTCAACATTGGCATGAAAGGAAAAGTGATATATCCTTTCCTGAGTAAGATGATGATAAAAAGTGACTTCAAGTCTTCTTTACTGCATTGACAAAACTATGGAGAACATCTCCACTGGCTTCATAAGGCAAGGTTCCAACTTCATCTAGACTAACTATGGTGGTATTCAAGTACATGGTGATTATGGAGACATACTCAACTTGGATTTGGGTCAAACCTTTGCTCTCAAAAATATTGAGAAAAATCTTGAGGGAATTGATGACAATGTTGAAAATGAAGAAAATCTCAACCAAGACCAACTTGGTAAAATTAATTCAAACCTGTTGACAACAGCAAATATCATCATAGGTTGGAAAAACACAGTAACAAGGTAAGAGAGTCATCAAATTGAATACCAAAGCTTAGAACAAGTTGCTACTCTGTTGACCATGCGTGGAAGAATCCATATTGTTATCAGCTTGATGTTCAAGGACCATTTGAAGAGGAATCATGGCAAAGTCCTCCAAAATATGAAACATAATACATGAAAGAGCCACATTTCACTCAAGTGTCAATGTTACCATGATAACAGAGCTTAATTGGAAATGTTGAATGTCATGATATCTAAAAATTCCTTGCCAACAACACCAACATGCAACATGTAAAGATGTGTCAAAAAAATAAAAATTGCCAAATTTTATGGTAAAACAATATTCTTTGGAGTATGATTATCTCTTTTTGTGATGTACTCCTCTTGTCTCAACAAATTTAAAAATGGAATAAAAAGGAAAGGTGCCAAATTTTTTGCTCCAGGTCTGGTAAGTCATAAATACAAGGATTCTCTGGGAAATCATGTTGCAACAAATTACAATGTTGTTGCAATTTTACAACATTTTGCTCTTTTGTTGACAAGCCAGCAACATGTCTAAGTCACAATGATCCTAACTAATGAGTATATCCTTGACATGATACAATTCAAAACAATGATTGAGGGAATCCACCTTGTTCAGGATATTGCAAAGAATTCCTCAATAAACCTATAATTGGTGGTTCCAGCATCAGCCTTCTTGTCATCCTTGACCCTTTGAAATAATGTTTTCTTGCTCAAATTCCAGGCTGCAAGGCTTTGGTGGCAGCAGTGTAGTTCAAGGTAAATTGCTTAAAACTCTCAACCTTCATATCCATTGTTTTCCTTCTTGGCAACCACCTGGTTATGCTTGCTTTCCACTGTGCACAACTTGTCAGAAAACAGAAGCAACTACTGTCTTCTTGCAACATGGTGTCAGTACCATAGGAGGTAATTTGTTTAGAAGTGTTGGTCATGGTAATGGTAAAATTTCCTATTTTTCTCAAAGTTCAAAGTCATACAACATGGTAAGTTGTTGATTGAGACCCTTGTCTTGGTGAAAAGATCAAAGGCATCATTGAACTTGGGGTACATGAAGAGTCTTAGGTTTGATTACTATTGGATCTAACTGGCAAAAATTCTGGAGGCTTACTAGTTAGCTTGCTCAACCAGTACAAAAAGGATATTGTGACACAGAGTCTTCTTGACCTGACAAAGATAAAAAAGTGCATTGCTGGTTTTTGGTTTTGGCAATATGGCCAATATTTGGACTCTGTACATAAATAAATCAAAGTGAACAGTTATCTGAGATTGTTCACTAGTCCCAAGAAGTCACCAGAGGACTATTAGTACAAATAAACCTTAACAGATATGAATATATCAAAACCTAATGGATATGAATATATTAAACCCTAATGAAAATGAATATATCCATTTCAACAGTAATCTGGGGTCATCTACTAAACCTCAGAAGTCACTTTTTGAAATTCTAGACAATACAAATAGCAGAAAACAAAGAATGTGCACCAAGATATTTGGACCCATGTCAAGTACTGCTACAAATATGATGTGCCAAAAAAGAAAATCAGTAGGCTAACAAGAAAATAACAAAACATTGATGTAAAATTAATTACTTTCAGAACTATTACCTCATCCATTTCTCCTTGTTTATCATGTTAATTGAGAGTTAGAGCATTGTGCTGATTAGTGATAAAGTTTTGAAGGTGAATATTGTGCGTGCCATGTTGATTGCATTTTATAGTTGTATGTTAAAGTAAATTGTCCTTTTACTTGATTTGAAAGACAATATTTGTGACACAGATATAAGGATGATTGCAAAAGTAGCTGATGATGTTGTTCAGAAGATGAAGGTTTGCATGATGTCATCATCCTTCTTTTAAACAGAAAAGAACCACAAAATTTTGAAATATATTTATGATGCATGTTTCAAAATTGACAAAACCACTCACTACATCCAGATTCAAAATAATTTGACACGTACAATGACATACATAGAATTAAAAAATCATGGTTATTGAAAAGCTGATAGAAATTGTTACAAATATATCTGTTCAAAAGTTGAAATATAGCTACAAAAAATATTTTCTAAAGTGTATGACTAACTCAAATAGATATGCATCATGTTACTAGACTTTACTATGAATTGTGAAAAATATTTCCCAAAGATAGGCAGAAACAGATATCTGTCAACAATCTATGCTTGCAACATGACAAGACTTTCCAAGATAATGTTAACCTTAGGAAGCCAAGCCAAGATAAACCCTTGAAAAATCAAATCCATCAAATAGCACTCAATGGTGCTATTCAACACTGGCTCACTGGCACAATCAAGAGAGTCATACATACTCTTGTCATACCAATTCTACTACATTTGCATCACCTAAATATCATGATACAACATATTCTGTTCTTCAAGAATTTTTATTCATCTACCAACTAATTTTCATGCAATAGACAAACAATTTCCTGACCATACCCCGTACCCTTGTTGTTGTACCTGATTTGAGGATTGGTAAGTTGATAGGGTCATTAAGAAGTTTGTTTTTGCATAAATGGTTGATATTTGTTTAGTTTATTCATACAAACTTACTGTCACCACAGTAAAAATGAAAGTATTGTATGGTGATATTTCTTCCAAAATCATGACATTATTTGCAAAAATATTTTACCAGTGCTACAAAAATTATCTATGAATTTTGCTATTTAACATGGTATGGTGTATCTAGAGTGGTATACTATGAATTTTTAATAAGTGATTGCTAATTATTCATCAATTCATTCTGACAGCAGTTTTTTTTGGGAAACAAATCATAAAATTATGGTAAAACCTAAAACTGCACAAAAATATTTTCTCAATATACAGGAAAAATGTTGCCATATTGTTCTTTAGAAACCAATATTTGCTACCAAAAGTTGAGAGAAGTAAAAACTACTTAATTTACAAACTTGAAGCAATTTCCTCATTTATTGATCTATCTTATGTGGACATATCTATTGTGTTATCAAGTCTTCAATGGGAACAACCAAAGCAAACCACCATACACATGATGTCCTAAGAAACCACACAGTCTTCACCCTCTTCATGAAAGTGTCCCATTATGTGTAGTTCACCTTTTACCATCAAAATCTTATGAAAGGAAATCATTGACAGAAGTTACTGGTCAACAAGACACCCCAAATATAAGGCAGTACTTGTGAAGAAAGGGTATCACAGTGCTCAACAGTCTGTCAGCACAATAATCTTCACAAAAAAGTATCAAAAATTTCTACCAGTTGCTGCTGCAACATGGTTCTCTTGTGAGAATAATTGTAGACAATTTTTGATACATCACCAATTCACTGATATTTATAAAATATCACATCAATTTCCTCTTGTTATGTCTAGCTGTGCCTAATCTGGATTCCTGGGAATTCTTCTTTGTGGATTCCCATGCCTCCAGTCTCTCAGTATTTAGTGACATTAGGTTTACATGGTTAACCTATCCTTCTCTTGTCCTTGCTGATATATATTTCAATTCATACTCTGCATTGCTTGACATGCTGTTTGTGCTACACCCACATTGTAGTAATTCAAAAATAATAAACATACTCAAATATGGGTCTATCATCCCCTTCTTTGTGATAATGCATTCTACAAAAACATCATTGGGGACAATACAGAAAAAATTTAATTATTTGACCAAAATATCAATCACAAGGCCTGATAGGAGAAAAATAATAATTAGTAGAATTTCTACTTGGACAATCCTATTTTAGTAGTTCATTATAACTACCATAACTTTATGTGGGAGTTTATTGCTTGAATTTATATTTTTCTGCAATTATCTAAAGAACTTGTTTAATACAAGTTTGTGTAAAATTGTTACAAGACCTATATTTTTAAAGAAGGGCCCTCAATTTTTATTCCCCTCAAACTCTGAAAATATTTTGTCAGAATGAATGATTGAGGAGCCTGATGGATGGGGCATTATGTGTCCTTTCAATCAGTGTAATGTGTGCTTTAGAGCCTACAAATCCAGGTAGAAGCCAAAATGTGGCAATTTTTGGAACCACAATATATAAAAATATCTCTCTGGATCATTGGCAATGGACCATCCCATGGTAACATTGCCATTACTCATTCAACTGATAATACTTTCACACAACACAAAGAAGTAATCCATGGATTTACCTCCATTCCAGACAACCTCCCCCTTTTCCAAGATTTACTGTTCTAGTGCAGAACACATGCAGGGCCTTTTTTTAGGGCATTCCTACTCTAGATATTATGACAGATGACAGATCATGACAGCATCTACCCATGCTGCAATATTGGTCCATATTCAAAGCAACCTTTTAACAACTAAACTAACACAATGGCCAACTAATGATCACATGACAGCAAGGGGGGATGAAAAAATAGTATTTGATAAAATTTCAGAATTGATTTGTGCATCAATTTGCATTTTATCTGCTCTGCCAGGTGTTTGGAAATCAAACCAAAACATTAGGGCCTTTCCAAGGTTTATTTGGACAGGACTGTATGGATGGTTTCCCTCAGAATGGGCAACAGTGGCCTTGGTTGTGACAGTTTTTGACCAACATGATTAAAATTGGATACCTCATTGTTGACTGAAATATGTGCTTGTGCACAAAAACTACTATTCATACATAGACCTTAAACAAAATTATACATGATTTGAAAACTGAACAAATAATGTAATTGTTTTAAACCGGTTCAAGTATTTTTTCTTCTGGTAAACTATTGAGAGAAAAGTACTTTTCCCAATTGAATGGTTTAGCTTTTGAATACTCTATAACGTAAAAGACATATATGGGATTTGATGTTCACTGGACTTTATAGAAATAGTACTTATGGTAAATAGGATATTTTTGGCAAATAAACCTGTCAGAGCAGATGGTGTGAGTTCCAATTAATTAGCCAATAGAAGCAAACCTGTTGAACCAAACAAGTACTCTGACAGCAGGTCAACTTTTGCTAAGCAAAGCCTTGTTATGCAAGGCCCTAGTTTATATATGATGTCACTATTCCCATTTCGTACAATTCTACCAAGATGATAAAAGCAAAGAAAAAAATCATATTGTTAATACTTATTTGGATATGTTCAATACAGCCTCTTTGTCTTTGTTTGCAAATACATCATCCTCCCTTTTGTCCTTGTCATTCAATTCCCAAAGGAAATCTTATTTTTCATTGGCTGACATGGCTCAAAACACAGCCTTTATTTCTTGTTTGTAATTTTCCTTGTTCTACCAAGCACAGTATCATTTATTGTGATAGTCTCCACCTTGAAATTATATTGGGCAGCTATATTCTAAGCTGTCCACACTTTGAAAATTGGGTGATTCTTGTTCTTGGAAAGAATTTCTTGCCACTTATTATTATTGTCTTGTGTCTATCCTTTGAACTTAATCCCATGCCGCTTCAATAGAATATTCAACTCAGGAAATGTCAAAGCAGCTATTGCTTCCCCGTTAGACATAATTTTCATATTTGTGCTTGGTTTTGATGAGTACTGACAGAAATTTTCTTTGACTTCTCCAATTCTTGTATCTTTGCCTTTCTTGCTGGAAGCTCAGCTGCCTTGAACATATCATCTGATGTAAAATGGACATCTCCAGTGATTGTCAAAATCTCTCCATGTGTTGTTGCTTTTACCAATGCCTCCTTACAATCAGAGGAGTTTGATCCAGTTACTGGAATAACACCTTTGAAAGTTTTCTCTTTAGTTTTGACCAAAGACTCTCCCTTGAAGCCTCTAGCATAAGAAATCACATACAGTGTCTTTTTCCTCCTCAATTTTCTTCAATGTAACTTGCATTATGTCTTCAAAATTCAATACAGATATCTTCAACTTCCATTTGAACTTTTTCAAATGAAGGCCAGCTTATGTGAGGGGAGTGGGGCACATCAACATTTTTCCATGCAGCTTTGCATTGATCCACAAAAATGACTATGCAAAAGCATGTCAATATTGTGAAATGTTTTTCTCAGGGTCTATCCCCCTAAACACAAAAGACCCAACAAGAAAAGTGGGAAATGGAACTGTTTTCCAGCAGCAAGGCAGTCTTCACGGCATTAGCGAAATACATTCAAAAAATTGTCTTGGATTTCCACACCCTTGGTCAGTCTCATGAGTGACAGATTTAGTGTTCAAAAATAAATAAAATCCAAAGATTTGTAAGCATGCCACTAACTCAGCATTGACTCTCCCTGGTCCACTGTCCACTTTAATCATCAGATACTTCTATTTGATGTCTGCTGAAACAGGATAGAGCTATGTAATGTTTTATATTTTTTGGATTGTTCAGTCTCCACAACTCCTGTTTCATTGAAGACAATAGTGACCAGTCACACCTTGATATTCCAAATTGACCTGTTGCATTCTTTGTGTATCCTGCTGTTTTATGTTTTGCCCTTTTTGGCAGTCTAACAAGATGACCCCCTCATTCTCTACAAAGCCAAGTTGAACAGATTTTTTCAAGGCTATGAAACTGCAATGAAATGTTACTAAAACTGCTCCACATCTACCACCTCTCCTCAATTGGGTCACAGCACCCAGTTTCTATACATATTGATGTGTGTTTTGTCAGCTGTGCCATAAGCCAATGTGGTATGCATAAGTTGTTTGCCACATCATTCACTATTAGAAACAGGACTTTTTGATTGTTTTCTACTTTCTCAAAGTAGATTGTTTGATTTGGAGATAACTCTCATATGCTACAAGCAAAATTTGAAAACCCTCATTATAAATGCATATAAGCAGACCAATCTTAAGAGGAGACATATAATCCATTCCTTTGTGGATATATTTCTCAACAGTTCTGTGGTTTATTGTTGTATGAAGTTTTGCACTGACAATCTTGCAACAAAATTTTGGTACTGAGATGTTTGAATTCATTTTTCATTGGCATACATTCAGTGTGCCGTATGATCAATGCCCTCTTTGATTTGATTGTTGTTTCTGGGTGGATGTTAATTGTAACTCTATTAAACCTCTAGCAGTATCCATGGTATATCTTTGCTCTATTTCTTTTGATTTCTGTTGAATAGTTCTATGATTTCTGAAGCAGCGATGGACACAGTGGATCTGTGACTGTAGGGAATGACATAGCCTGATCATTTCTCCATTTGATTAAAATAAATTATTTGTAAGAATAAAAGCAGCTTTAGCTCCTTTTTCATAACACCAAATTCTTTTTGTGTGGTTTCATTTTCGATCTCATCTTCAGAGAACTGTCCAACAGCCTGCATTGTCTGGGACACAAAAGACAGTGAGCATTCTAGTTTGTATTCAACTGCTTTTTAAATGGGCTTATCCATGATGGACAGGAGCACCTGAAAAACCTCAAGGTATGCCAGAAATTAGTGTTTATTGTTTTAAGTTTTTAGAATCAATCAATGATCCTCTGTTGCATATTAGTGGTTTACTGTATCCAAATTTGCATTGGACACTCAATGGTTCCTGTGGTATGAATTGAAGCACCAAATATTTTTAGTACTATTCTGTATGCCTTGTTACCTTATCTCAGCATCTATTGGATGCCTCAAAATCAATTGCCCACCAATGGAATGCTGATTAAAGCATGAATACATCTAAATAAATGTCTTGTAATTATATTCAGTTATGAAGAAAGTTATATTCACATAGCTGACATAGGTCTGCTAGATGGCTGAAATAAACAACAGGGTGTGTCTGGCAATCATCAAAAACTGTGTTTATTGTGTAGTGTCATACCCCTTCTTTTGTGATGATCATTTGAAAAATACTTCTTGAAATAGAGAGATTGATAACTTCAACAGATGATGTAAGCAATCTTATTCTTCACATGCTTACTTTGTATCATACTATTGTTGGCAGTGGATCCTGCGAATATTAGATACTATACATACACATATTTTTTCTACTTTATCACATTGTCCTTTCACAAAAGATTCTATCTTGATAATAAATAACAGTCAATATTCAAGTACATTTTCCATAGATTCATTTCTTAACTACTTAAAATTTATGAACTATTGTGCATACTTTGCAGCTCTAAAAATTGAAATGTCCTAGGCTGTTACCATATTATCATCAATGGGGTGGGATATTTACTGGGAATTTTCATACGATACTCTAGAGCGCCTTGGGCACACAAACTATCATGATCATTTCTGCATTTGCACCCTTATTAGCCCTGACAACTCTATGTACAGTCAAATTATGACAAAAATCTATGATTACATCAATCTTGCTCCATCACAATTGCAATTGGCACAACATGATTTGTCTACTGTGTTGCCTTCTGCTACATGTAACAACAACCCATCAAAATCAACATGAGCACCTTCATTACCCCTTCCTTGAAAGCCTGTCCACCTAGAAACACTACCACAATGTCTTTCACACTCTACTGTCCACAGTCACTGCTGGCACAAGGTCTTCCTCCCAAACCACAGCCTTCCTCTCCTCAACCACCTCTCACACTCCTCCAAATGCCACTCCATGACATTATTAAATGTAGTTGATGGAACCTAGTCCTATAGAATTTATTGCCATTATTGTAGAAATCAAGCAGGTAGAGAAATGACTTGTTTTGCTTGTTCTTGCTTTCCCAATGAAGAATATAAATATAACATATAAGCTTTGCTCAATTCTTATTTTTCACAAAAGATCTCAAGAGATGCTGGGTTGAGTGTTAGTTGTCCATCTAAAAATGTGGGCAATTTGCTACCATGTAGAATTTTTTCACTTGGTGAAAATTTTGGTACAGTATTATTGTTGCTAAAATAGTTTTGGTACGGAGTATTGGGTCCAGGTAATTGTTATGGACACATACAAATAAAATCATATAAAAGTACACAGAGTTTGGTACAGATTTTTTACTGTGTGAGTAATGAATATGTAACATAGTCATAAAACATGTACGTATTCCATCCATTTGGAGGTAGAATATTTTAGCTAAAAAATAAAAATTGGGAGTGACTGGGAAATGCCAATTTGATTGTGTCAACCTAAAAGTTAGTTACTTCCAAAATACCTTGATGTACCATCTATGTTGACATGGGGGAGTTTTGAGGAGAATTGCTGAGGATTTTTACTCTAGACTAGGCAATGGTAATGTTGTTGATGGTCATTGGACCACCATTGTCTGTTGTTTTCTCAAATTAATTTGGAGTTTTGCACTTGGAATGTCATTTGGGTGATATTGAAAGGGTAGATATTGCTTCTTATTGGATAGTTGGTTATTGTTGTGTTTGTTTGACTGCACTTGCACTTGTATTTTAGCAACAGCCTGAAGAATGATCATCTTGATTTCACTTTGTTTCCATCATCTTGCACAGAAAGGTTTGAAGAAGAGTGTGATCATTTGAATCAAGTCTTTCCTTTTGGTGTTTTGATGGTAAAAACGTTTAATAAGGCTGTAGATGATGCTACTGATCATTGAGGGGTGGGTGTGCTGATGCTGATTTAGTGATAGAGATTAAGCTCCTTTTGGTAGGTTTTTGTTGAAATTTGTTGGCCTTTTGTGAATATACCCATATTTGAGTAAGGTAAATGTTTATCATTTTAAAATTATGAGAATGTTGGTGTAGCACAAAGCAGCATGTGAAACAACACAGAGCATGAATTGAATCATATCTCAGTAAGGACAAGAGAGGGATATGTTCATGTGGTGAACCTAATGTCACTAAATACAGAGAGACTGGAGGCATGGGAATCCATAGAGCAGGATTCCCAGGAATCCAGGATAAGTACAACTGTTTTACAATCTCCCTCCTTGTAATTGATGCAAGGACAAATTGTGTCCAAAGTAGGATTACAATTCTTAACTCCCTCTGTATGACAAGGTGTGCATAGCAAAAAGAAGCTCATAAAGAAAGCAAGTGGGTATTTCATCGCCATTTCCACAGAAAGTGTGGTCATCAGGGTTTTCACATTTTGAGCAGGATACCAAATGAAGAGGAGATGTATGTATGTTGTGTGCAATATGGTCTGCTCACATCATAAGGCCATTTTAAGTGAGAAAATAGATAATTTGTTTGGTATTGTCAGCTTAGTTGGGAAAGTCCAAAGACTAGGCTTTTCAAAATTTAGTGACACAGACACTGATGCGCAACACGTCCAGACATTTCTAAAAAGCTCCAAAAGCGATCAGCACAAAAAAATTTATACAAGCATGCTTTTTCTTTTTTCTTTGTGTGATATAATCCTCTTGTCACAAAGAACCCTAAAATGCAATAAAAATGAAAAGTGCCAATATTTTTTCTCAGGGTCATCATCTGGTACACCCTACATAAAAAATTCTCCAAAAATTGATGTAGCAATAAATGACAAATGTTTGAAAAATTTTACAACATATGGCCAACATCACCACATATCAAAGACATGTCTACAACTTTCCCAACTAAGATTGTCAGCAGTGAGTGATAATTCTAAAATTTCAATATTCTTGAAGTGTCTGACAAGGGTAGCAATGTGCCAAACCCAAAATTGATAATGATTTATTCATATTTGGTAGATTTTTCCTGTAGGATTATGTAATCACCTGTGATATACCCATATTTGAGTAAGGTAAATGTTTATTATTTTAGAATTATAAAAATGTGGTTGTGACACAAAGCAGCATGTGAAACAACATAGAGTATGCATTGAATCAATTATAAGGACAGAGAAGGATAGGTTTACATGGTAAACCTGATGTCTCTAGAGTACAGAGAGACAGGAGGCATGGAAATCCACAAAGAAGAATTCACAGGGATCCAGAGTAAGCACAGCTGGGCATAAGATTGTGATAGTGGTTTTGACTGTAAGGACAAGAAAGTGAATGGTTGTACTTGGCCTTGATGCTTCCCAGGTGAGTAACAAAAAAGTAGCATAGACTTAAACTCCTTCAGTTTTGCTTGGGTTCCAATCCTGATGATAATCATATTGTTGATGAATCTTTCAGTAGTATGATACTGTTGCAAAAGTTGTTTAGTAGGGTAATTCATTCATGACACTGGTAATAAGTTGTTGCATTTATGCCTGCTACTGGCATTCCCATATCTGTTCCTTGTTTCTGCTTAAGGTACATGTCCCCAAATTTGAAGACATTATTCTGCATGACAATATACAGCTCATCAATGATTACTCAAGTTGTGAAATCAAAAGTCAGTTGGTCTTGAACTTTTGTAGGGATTCTGCAATGGTAGTTATGGCATGATATGTATCTTTGTTAGCATACACTGATAATGCATCAGCAACCAGCAACAATGAGGGTTGCATGCAAAGTTACATCTTGAATGATGCAAAGGAACATGTTGCAAACTTCTTGAATCTTTTATGTGTGTGGGGATATTTAGAGTAGGTTTATATAGGTGGTAGTCTATCCATCTACTGAGTGCATGTAGCGCATGTATTGACAACTGGATGCATTTCGTATGGGCGCTTGTCCACTTTAATGGTGAGGTAAAATCTTGTACATGTTTCCATGGTGAGTCGATTGCATTGCTGAAAAAAATCAAGTCCATTTGTGCAATGTTCACTTGATATTTCTCTTGCCAGTTGCAAACCATTTTTTGAAGGAGTAGGTTGTTTTGAAAAAGGTACTCCCCTGTGGTGAGTGGTTGATAGGTGCTGTCTTTGCCAAGGTTTTTGCTGATTGCTGCCTTGATGCAGGTGCTTTTTTCTCCATAGTAGCGGGGCCCAGGTTTTTGATGGTGGGGGCCATGAT